>TARA_B100001113_G_scaffold162543_1_pt1 | contig 12498 bp, 4 predicted proteins | sample TARA_B100001113 | Tara Oceans TARA_B100001113 (sample SAMEA2622402) | marine metagenome | biome: marine biome (ENVO:00000447); feature: deep chlorophyll maximum layer (ENVO:xxxxxxxx); material: "saline water (ENVO:00002010), including plankton (ENVO:xxxxxxxx)" | depth 50 m | reverse complement strand
AGAAGAAAGTTTATAAAAAATACAGTTTTAGGATCTGTTGCGTCCAGTAGTTTTGGTTTTTCATTAAAAAATTTAAAATTAAAAAACTTTTCAGGTCCAAGAATTATTTCAACTTGGAACCATGGTTTCGAGGCAAATAAAGTGGCTTGGAATAATTTAAAAAGTGGTAAAGGTGGTTTGACAGCAGTAGAGTATGGAGTTAGACTTTCCGAGGATGATCCGAACGAAATGTCAGTTGGTTTGGGCGGATTACCAGATAGAACAGGTAGAGTTACTTTAGATGCCTGTATTATGGATAATAATAACGATTGTGGCTCAGTAAGTTTTTTGCAGAATATAAAAAATCCCATCTCCGTTGCTCGACTTGTTATGGAAAAAACACCCCACGTTATGCTGACTGGAAAAGGAGCATATGACTTCGCAATAGAACAAGGATTTAAAAGTCAAAATTTATTAACAAATAAATCAAAAAAAGCATGGGAAAATTGGAAAAAAACTTCCGACTATAAACCTGTTATTAATATTGAAAATCATGATACTATAAGTATGTTGTTAATTGATGAAAATAGAGATTTGTTCGGTGCTTGTACAACTAGTGGAGCAGCTTGGAAATTGCATGGACGAGTTGGAGATTCTCCAATTATAGGTGCAGGTCTTTTTCTAGATAATGATGTTGGAGCAGCTGCAGCTACTGGACTTGGTGAGGCAGTGATAAGAACAGCAGGCAGTGCCATGGTGGTAGAAATAATGAGGCAAGGAGCGTCTCCGTTAGAGGCTTGCAAAGAGGTTGTGAATAGAATTTCCAAAATTCATAAAAACAGATCAGAGTGGGAATATCTCCAAGTTGGTTTTATTGCAATAAATAAAAATGGAGAACATGCTGGGTATAGTTTAAAAAAAGGATTTAATTATGCGCTACATGACTCTAAAAACCAAATGATGATTGATGCTAAATATGAAACTGAATAATGGAAGAAATTGTTAAATATTTAGGTAATTTTCATCCTGTTGTTTTACACTTACCGATCGGTGCATTTTTATTTACACTATTATTGTTTGCTTATCAAAAGTTCACTAAAATTAAGCTGACAATTCCCATTAGATTAGGTTTAATTTTTTCATTTATTTCAGCAATAGTTTCATCAATTTTAGGTTTTATCCTTCAATTTTATGGCGAATATGATAATTCACTGGTAAATTTCCACATGTGGTTGGCTGTCATAACAACATTATTAATTGGGTTAATATATTTTTTACATAAAAAAAATGAGGATAATAAATATATAGCCCACTCATTTGTTAGTGCAGTCATTTTTATGACTGTTACTGGCCACTACGGAGGTTCAATTACGCACGGAAAAGATTATTTAAAGTTGCCTGAGATAAATCAGACCGTAAGGTTTGTAAGCTATGACAGTATACATGTTTATGACGATGTAGTTTCAACAATTATTGATTCAAAATGTGTTAAATGTCACAATATGTCAAAAAGCAAGGGTGGGTTAATGCTAACGAGCGAGGAGCAAATGAATAAAGGCGGAGAAAATGGCAAAATATTTCTAGCAAACAATTCATCTGACAGCAAGCTTTACACATATCTTAATTTACCACTCAACGATAAAATGCACATGCCCCCAGATGGTAATTCTCAACTAACAGAAAATGAAAAAAATATTATAAAAATGTGGATAGATTCAGGAGCTCAATTTGATGGGTTTACAAAGATTGTGGATGATGATTATTCCAATGAAATTTTAAACTATCTACCTCCGTTGGTTGCGAGTGTCGATCCACCATCTAAAAATAGTTTAATCAAGTTAATTGAAAGTAATTTTAGAATTGAAAGAATTAGTATTGAGTCAAATTTCATTGATTTAAAGTACGACGGTACAAGCTTTGGATCAAAACAATTCAATCTTTTATTAAAAGTTTCTGAAAATATTCAACGGCTGGATTTGTCAAACATTGATTTTTCAATGATTAATTCAACAAAACTTAAAAAACTAAAAAACTTAAAATATCTAAATCTTACAAATACAAACTTTAATTCTAAGGACTTATACAATATACCAGAGACAGTTGAAATACTAATCCTTAGCAAGAACAATATTGAACCAGAGAATTTATTAGAAATATCTTCCAGACCACAATTAAAAAAAGTTTTTGCATATAATACGATTTCAGATGACGAATTAAAAATATCCTTAGCTGATCAATCAAACAATAAAATATATTTTGGTATTTCGCTCCAAGACTTCTCTAGTCTCGAAGGATTTCCACTCGAAAAACCAATCATTGAAGCAAATGGAATAGAGATTAATCCAAATCCAATTACTGATATTAATCCCAAATTTAATAGGACTTTATTTGTAGACTCTATATTAGTAAAGGTAGTTGAGGCTATCTCTGAACCTTTATATCGATATACTACAGACGAAACCCAACCTGATAGCTTGTCATCTGTATACAATGGTCCTATGGTTTTTACCAAATCTGGTAATTTTAATGTCAAGGCATTTAAAAAAGGCTATAGAACTAGTGTAGCTAAGTCTTTTTATTTTGACAAGATTAAATCTAGAATCAATAGTTATAATTTACTAACAAAAGCAATTGATCCTTACAATAGCGATATATTGTTTGATGGTCAGCTAGCGTCTCTGGATTTTAGAGATGGAAAATGGAATGGATTTATACATGAAGAAGATGAAGAGAAAGCAAAACAACAGGGAAGAATTGAAAACTCTGGGAATTTAATAGTTGATTTCGAACTCCCTTCTAATAAAAATATAAGCGAAATAGCAATTTCATGTATGGAAAGCATTAATAATGGATTTATTCTTCTACCTGAATCTATAAGTTTGTATGATGTTACAAATGGAAATGAAGAGATAATATCATATCTAAAAATTCCAAAATCGACTGTCGATGAGGCTGACTCTAAAAGAGTATTTAAATTAAGCTTAAAATCACAAAATATTAAAAAGATCAGGCTTAAGATTGAAAGCAACAGAAAATTACCAAAAGGACATGTCGCTGAAGGCCAGCCTGGATGGTTGTTTGTTGATGAAATTTACCTCTTATAAACACAAAAAATTTATTATAGAAATTATTGATAATCAAAAAATTAGCTGTTTTTTATAATTTATTCTCAACCTAAATAGCCGTTTTTTATCATATTATCAAGGAAAATTCGTAAATTGTAACAATATTAACTAAATAATTATTTAACGATTAATTAAAATAAACAAATATGAAAACAAAATTCACAAGAATTTGTACTAGTTTATTGTTGTTTTTTGCACTGACTTTGTCAGCGTATGCTCAACAAATTTCTGGTACAGTTTCAGACGAAAATGGTGTGCCTTTACCAGGTGCTACTGTTTTAGTTCAGGGAACTTCGAACGGAGTTTCAACGGATTTTGACGGAAATTATTCGATTAGTGCTTCACAGGGGGATACCCTTGTCTTCAGCTTTGTTGGATATGCTTCACAATCTGTTGTAGTTGGTTCATCAGCTACTGTCAATGTTTCATTAGAGCCTGATAACACCTTGGAAGAGGTAGTTGTTACTGCACTTGGTGTTCAAAGAAATACTAAAGCGTTAGGTTATTCTGTAACTAATGTTGATGGTGATGAAATCAGCGCCAACCCTACTACGAATGCAATCAACGCTTTACAAGGTAAAGTTGCCGGTGTAAATATCACAGGTAGTGCCATGGGAGCAAAAGGTTCATCCAGGGTTGTAATTAGAGGTTCGAGTTCATTAACTGGTAATAACCAACCACTATATGTTGTTGATGGTATTACTATTAATAATAATAACCTAGGAGCTGCTGGTATGTGGGGTGGAACTGATTTCGGTGATGGTATTTCAAGTATCAACCCGGATGATGTTGCTTCGGTCACAGTTCTTAAAGGTGGTGCTGCTGCAGCACTATATGGTTCTAGAGCATCAAACGGTGTAATTCTTATTACAACTAAAAGTGGTCTAGGTGCTGAAGGAATGGGTATTGAAATCAATTCAACTGCTCAATTTGATACTTTGAATACTAGTTTATGGGACACTCAGACTACTTATGGTGCTGGATCACTTGGTCAGGTTCCTTCAAACTCTGCTTCTGCAATGGACAACATGTGGAGTGCATGGGGTGCTAGAATGGAAGGTCAATTAGTACCAGGATTTGATGGTATAAGTAGACCTTACGTGTATTCAGACAATAAAGACAAGTTCTATGAAATGGGTACTACATTTTCAAATACTGTATCTTTTTCAACAGGGGACGAAGATGGGAATACAAGATTTTCATTTACTAATTTAGATAATGATGATATTTCTCCTAATTCAACTCTTGATAGAAACTCTTTAGGTATTAATACAACTCAAAAAATTGGAAAAAATATTAGAGTTGATGCCAACCTTAAGTATATTTTAGAAGATCAATCTGGTAATCCAAGATTGTCAGATGGTCCTGGTAATGCTAACTGGATTGTTAACAATTATGCTCCATCTATGGACGTTAACTGGGCTAAAGGTCCAAACGGAGATGGTAGAAATGATGACTTAACTGAATTCCAAGCTACACCAAGTATATATATTCAAAATCCATGGTTTGCTCAAAATTATTATGTAAATGATGCTGAAAAGGAAAGAGTTATTGGATCTGTAAATGTTAGATGGGATCTTTCAGATGCTATTTACATAAGAGGTCGAGTTGGTGCAGATCGTTATGATCTACACAGAACAACTTCTGAGCCTTATGGAACAGGTTATAAACCACTAGGTGGTATCAATCATTATAAGTTAGCTTTCAAACAATTTGATTCTGACTTCTTTATAGGTACTGATAACTTAGCTATTACTAATGATGTATCTCTGACTGCTTTTGTTGGAGTTGGATCAAACATAGTTGAATCTGAATCATTAGCTATTAACGGTAATGACTTTATTGTTCCTGGTTTATCTTCTATTAACAACGTAGCAAATAAATCTACTGGATACGGTTATAATGAAAAGCAAATTAATTCTGCATACGGATCCGCTGAATTAGGATTCCAAGATTATGCTTATTTAACTTTAACAGCAAGAAATGACTGGTTCTCAACTTTATCATTAGTTGATAAGGATGCACCAAATAATGACTTATATACATCTGCAACTTTATCATTAGTTTTATCTGATGCTCTTGATTTTGGAGATGCTATATCTTTCTTTAAACTTAGAGCAGGTGTTTCTCAGGTTGCTGGTGGTGCCGATAATCCATATCGTTTGAGTTTATCTTATGGAATATTTGGTCAAGGTCACTTAGGAGCTTCACTTGGTCAAATCAACGGAGGACAGATTCCTAACTCAGAAATTACTCCATTCGAAAAGAATGAAACTGAGTTTGGATTTGACATTAGAATGCTAGATAATAGATTAAGCTTAGACGCGACTTATTACTCTAACGAAACTGTTGGTGATATCGTAGGTGTTAGTGCTTCTGCAACATCTGGTTTTGGTAGTGCGCTTGCAAACTTAGGTGAAATTACTAACAAGGGTGTTGAGCTTTTATTAAAGTTCAAGCCAGTTGTAACTGATGATTTTGCTATGGAAGTTTCATTCAACTATACTAATAACGATAGTGAAGTTGTTGCTACTAACGATACTAACGGAAATATTTCTCTTGACGAACCAAGAGATAGAAACCTAAGAGTTACTCACATTGTGGGTGAAAAGTATGGTGCTTTATATGGTACATACTTTGAAAGAGATAGTCAAGGAAGAATTGTCCATGAAACGTCTCAAGGTTATCCAAGACCTATAGTAAATTCTGGTAGAAAAATCTTAGGATTTGGAGTTCCACCACAACAATTAGGTATTGGTGCTTCTTTCAGATACAAAGATTTTAATGCTGGTTTCCTAATTGAAGGAAAATCTGGAGGTCAAATTTACTCAGGTACAAACAATCGTTTGATTGGTTATGGTCTACACCAAATGACTGTACCAGCTGGCGGAAGAGAAGCTGGACTTGTTCCAGACGGAGTACTTGAAGACGGTAGTGTTATTACTCAATCAATAAGCCAGGCTCAACAGGGCTCTTATTGGGGTAGATATAATGATGCTGCTGAGGCAGGTGTTAGAGACTCAGACTACATGAGATTGAGATCTTTAAGCATTGGTTATACGTTTCCATCTGATATGTTAGAGGGTACTTTCCTACAATCTGCGAGTGTTTCGCTTATTGGTAGAAATTTATTTTTCATAACTAACGATGTTGAAAATGTTGATCCTGAGTCTGCGTATAACAGTAATAACTCTCAAGGTTTAGAGTTTTCTGGAATGCCAGTGCCTCGTACGGTCGGTTTAAACGTAAACCTTAAATTTTAAAAGCATGAATATGAAAAATACATTTTTAACAATGTTAGCATTTGCTTTCGCTCTTACTTCTTGTGAGTTTGACGAGGGATTTGAGGAAATGAATGTTAACCCGAACGCTGCATCACAAGTTGGTGTAGAAAATAAAATTGCTGCTACTATTCTTTATACTAGTGGTGGTAGATATGAAAACTGGAGAAACAGTTTAATCTATAACTCTACTTTGATTCAGCACTATGCAACTACTGCAGGGTACTGGTCAGGAGACAAGTATTATAGAGTAGATAGTTATGCAACCTCTTTATGGGATAGATATTACCCTTCAGCTGTAAAAGGTATTGAAGATGTAATCGATCAGTTAGGTAAAGAAGGAAACTCCGGAACGGAAATGGGTATCGCAAGAATCCTTAGAGTAGTTATTTATCACAGATTAACTGATACTCATGGAGATATTCCTTATTCTGAAGCTGGTAAAGGCTATATTTCTGGTACTTTAAAGCCAAAATATGATGCTCAACAAGATATCTATATGGATATGTTAGCTGAGTTAGAAGCTGCAGTTGCTCAAATTAGCGGTGATTCATCTTTGCTTGGTAATGCTGATAGTATATTCAGTGGTAATGCTACTAAATGGAAAGCATTTGGTAATTCTATGATGCTAAGATTAGCTATGAGAATGACTAAAGCTGATGCTGCATCTGCTCAAGCTTGGGCAGTAAAAGCTATTAGTGGTGGTACTATGACTTCAAATGATCATATTGCTGCGGTTACTCATACTGACGGACCAGAAGGAATTAACAAAAATGGTCACGGAGAGGTATTTGATGTTGATTCTCAGATGAGAATGAGTGCTACATTTGGCGCTCACTTAGCTGATGATCCAAGATTATCTGTCCTATTTGCACCTGGAAGTAATGCTTCAACAATAGTTGGTATGCCTAATGGTAGAACTTCAGATACCTACACAGGTACTGATGGTGTGTCATATGCTGGTATTTCTGATAGAAATATTTATGCTCAAACTCACCCAGTATTGAGAGGTAAAGATGTACCAATGGTATTACAAACATACGCGGAGGTAGAATTCCTTAAAGCAGAAGCTGCTATAAGAGGATGGATTTCATCATCTGCAGAGGATCATTATAACAAAGGTGTTACAGCTGCAATGAAGATGCTTAAGCAACTTTATCCAGCCTCAACAGCAATTACTGATGCTCAAATTACAACGTTCTTAGCTGGACCTGGTAAATTAGCTGCAACGTTCCCTGCAAATTGGGAAATGGTAATGGATGAGTACTGGAAAGTAACATTCTTAAATGAGTATGAAGCTTATGCTAACTGGAGAAGAACTGGATATCCAACGCTTATTCCAACTAAGCATCCTAATAGTGAAACTAATAATCAAATCATGAGAAGAATGATTTACCCAGGTGGTGAATCTGCAACGAATGGTGATAATTATGCTGAAGCTATTTCTAGACAAGGTGCTGACGATTGGATGACTAGAATGTGGTGGGATAAATAGTAAAACTATAAGTTTTAATAACTATATTTAAGGGAGGATTTTTATCCTCCCTTTTTTTTTAAAATATGAGGAAATTAATAACATATATCATTTTATTTTTTTCATTTTTTTTATATTCTCAAGAACCCTTATTTACATTAGTTGATAATTCAAAAACAGGTATTGATTTTTCAAATGACTTAGTTGATACTAAAGAGCACAGCATATTTTTGTATGCAAATTATTATGGTGGAGCCGGTGTTGGCGTCGGAGATTTTGATAATGATGGACTTGAGGATATTTTCTTCGCTGCTAATCTTGTTGATGATAAGATTTATAAAAATTTAGGAAATTTTCAATTTGAAGATAAAACTAAGATGTCAGGCATTATCAATAATGGTTCTTGGTCAACTGGTGTTACTGTAGCTGATGTTAATAATGATGGTTTACTTGATATCTATGTAAGTTGTGAATTATATGATGATTTACCTGATTTAAGAACTAATAAACTATACATTAATGAGGGTGATTTTAAATTTAAAGAATCTGCTAAAAACTGGGGTGTTGATGTAGATAGAAGGACTAGACATTCTGTTTTCTTTGATTATAATAATGATGGTCTTCTAGATTTATACTTATTAAATCATCCTCCTAATACAGGTAATTTTTCACCCTTTTTTGGATCAGATATGACTTTACCTGAATATAACCTTCAGCTTTTTGAAAACAAAGGAGATCATTTTATAGATGTTACTCAGTCTGCAGGTCTAGATAGATCAGGATTTCCCAATGCAGCAGTAATTGGAGATTTTAATAAAGATGGATGGCCTGATATATACGTAGCAAATGATTTTGATGCTCCCGACTTTTTATATTATAACAACAGAGACGGTTCGTTTACATATAAAACAGAATCATCATTGAGGCATACATCTTTTTACAGCATGGGTGTGGATGCTGCTGATATAAATAATGACTCTCATCTAGATTTAATGGTTCTGGATATGACGGCTGAAGATAATTTTAGATTGAAATCCAATATGAGCGCAATGAACCCTGAATCATTTTGGAAGGTTGTAAATGGTGGAGGACATTATCAATATATGTTTAATACTATGCAGATAAATAATGGTAACGATACCTTCAGCGATATTGCTCAATTAACAGGTACTGCTGCTACAGACTGGAGCTGGTCAAGTTTGGTTGCCGACTTTGATAATGATGGTAATAAAGATATATACATTACAAATGGTCTTCTTAGGGATATTAGAAATACAGATGCAGATAAGAAAATTGCAGAAATCGTATCAAAAAAAATAAATGATTATCTAACTAATAATCTAAATGATTCTGAGATAAGTCTTTGGGATGTGGTTGACTTAGAGGAATTGTTAAACCTGCTTCCTTCTCAAAAATTAAAAAACTATTATTATAAGAACAACGGAAATTTAAAATTCTCAAATATTACCGATGATTCAGGTTTAAATCAACCCTCATTTTCTCATGGAGCATCTTACGTTGACTTAGATAAAGATGGAGATTTAGATATCGTAGTTAACAATGTTAATGCACTCCCATTTATCTACAGAAATAACTCTGAAAAAAATGAAAATAATTTTATCAGACTAAAATTAATTGACGAGAAACCAACATTTGGAACAAAAGTTTCAATTTACTACAATAATGAATTTCAATATTTTGAGACAACCAATGTAAGAGGTATTTACTCGACGAGTGAGGATGTTGTACACTTCGGTATTAATAAATCTAAATCTGTTGATAGCATAACAATAGAATGGCCTGATCAAACATTTCAAAAAATTTTAACACCAAAGATTAATAAGACTCATAAGGTTAAAAAAAGGGGTTCTATTAAAAACATTAATTCAAGTTTTGATAAAAAAACAATATTTAATGAAGACAAATCCCTTCTTAAACATACACACAAAGAGAATTATTTTAATGATTTTGATAAACAAGTTTTACTTCCTCATAAATTGTCTCAGTTAGGTCCTGCGTTGGCAAAAGGAGATGTTAATGGAGACGGACTTGAAGATTTGTTTATAGGGGGTGCCTCTGGGCAAGAGGCCTCGTTGTTTATTCAAAATGAAAATTCCTTTTCAAAAATCGAAAATGATATTTGGATTAAACATAAGTCTTTAGAAGATGTAGATGCAACTTTCTTTGACTCAGATAATGATGGAGATTTAGATTTATATGTAGTTTCTGGTGGAAATGAATTCATGCCAAATTCGAGCACATACCTTGACAGATTGTATATAAATGATGGACTTGGAAATTTTAAATTCAATAGAGATTTATTGCCTTCAAATTATGAAAGTGGATCTGTTGTAAAACCATTTGATTTTGACGCAGATGGAGATTTAGATCTTTTTGTTGGCACCAGGATGAAACCTTGGAACTATCCTGAACCAGCCTCTAGTTATTTACTTTTAAACGAGAATGGAAAATTCAGTAATTATGACTCAAGTACACTGACTGATCTTGGTTTAGTTACTGACGCGGAGTGGTTTGATTATGATAATGACGGCGATTCTGACATTGTAGTTGTTGGCGAATGGATGCCAATCACTATTATAAAAAATAATGAAGGAAGTTTTACAAAGGAAGAAATAAGCACTAACCTTGGATGTTCAACTACAGGGTGGTGGTATAGCGTCGAAGTTGGCGATTTAAATAATGATAATCTTCCAGATTTGGTAGTTGGAAACTTAGGTTTGAACTATAAGTATAAAGCCTCTGTTGAGGAACCGTTCGAGGTTTTTTATGATGATTTTGATGATAATGGATCTAAAGATATTGTTCTTGCATATTATAATTATGGAATTCAATTTCCATTAAGAGGGTTTTCATGCTCATCTCAGCAAGTTCCAGACTTAAAGGACAAGTTTAAAAAGTATGATATTTTTGCTTCTCTAGATGTACAAGAGGTATATGGTGAAGAAAATCTAGAAAACGCACTGAGACTTTCTGTAAATACATTTGAAAGCACTGCGTTAATAAACAATAAATCATACTATGACTTTAAAGCTTTACCAAATTATGCTCAGTTCTCATCTGTTAATGATATTATTATTGAGGATTTTGACGATGATGAAATTAATGATATCCTACTGATAGGGAACATGTACCATGCTGAAATAGAAACAACAAGAAATGATTCTGGTAATGGTCTTTTGTTGAAGGGCAATGGGGATGGAAACTTTAAAGAAATTCCCATCTCAAAGTCTGGATTTTTTACACCTGGTGATTCCAAAAAAATAATTTCTCTAAAAAGAAATCAGGATAAGTTATTTATTGTAGCAAATAATGATGATCGACTTCAAATTTTTAAATAACTTAACATATTAAAGGCCGTGATAACTATTTTTCAAAACAATTTATTTAAATACAATAAACATAGGTTTATCTTTTTTATTGTATTCACTTTTTCAGTATTTATAAATGCACAAAAATATTCACATTTTAACAATGATCATTTAGTTGGGTTACATCACTGGGAAATTCCAAGTAAAAATCCAGATCGAATTATATTGAATTTTAATGGTGACCCTTCATCAAAAAGAGCAGTCACTTGGCGAACAGATTCATCTGTGGAAAAAGCTTATGCAGAAATAGCTCTAGCAGGAGTTAATTCTAAATTTGCTAAAAATTCAATAAGCTACGAGGCATCTACTGAACAATTTGATTTAGGCCTATATAAAGCAAATAATTCTTATGTTGTAAATTATCATAGTGTAACTTTTGATAAATTAAAACCTAATTCCATATATGCATACCGAGTTGGAGATGGTAAAAATTGGTCAGAATGGATTCAGTTTAAAACAGCAAGTGAGGAATATAAACCAACTCAATTTGTATACTTTGGAGACGCACAAAATGATATTTTGAGTCATTGGTCTAGAGTCATTAGAATGGCTTATCAAACAGCCCCAAATGCATCTTTTGTAATTCATGCTGGAGACATGGTAGATACAGCTCATAGAGACTATGAATGGGCACAATGGTTTAAAGCTGGAGGATTTATTCATAGTCAATGGACGACTATTCCAGTAGTTGGAAACCATGAATTTCAAAGAACAAAGAATTCAAGTCCGAAAAGACTATCCATTCAATGGAGACCTCAATTTACACTCCCTGTTGAACAGTCCTTAGACCCTAAGCTACACGAAACTGTTTATACTGTCAATTATCAAGATGTTCTAATACTTGTACTTAATTCTACAGACTTTTTAGAAAAACAAACAGATTACATTAAAGAAAAATTGAGTAATAGTAATGCTAAATGGAAAATTGTAACATGTCATCATTCTGTTTTTTCACCTGCTCAGGGCAGAGATTTTGAGTTTGCAAGAAAAAATTGGAAACCATTGTTCGATAAATATGGTGTTGACTTAGTTTTAAATGGACATGACCATACATACGCTAGAGGTCATGTTCCAATAAAAAATACAGATAATAATACATCATCAGATTTTAATACATTGTATGTTACATCTGTTAGTGGTCCAAAGCAGTATAAAATTGGTTTAGACCAGCTAGATGATTATGGTAGCGATGGATATATAGCTAATAAAACGGCAGAGCAAACACAGTTTTTCCAGGTCATTACCATTGA
>TARA_B100001113_G_scaffold176397_1_pt1 | contig 12531 bp, 9 predicted proteins | sample TARA_B100001113 | Tara Oceans TARA_B100001113 (sample SAMEA2622402) | marine metagenome | biome: marine biome (ENVO:00000447); feature: deep chlorophyll maximum layer (ENVO:xxxxxxxx); material: "saline water (ENVO:00002010), including plankton (ENVO:xxxxxxxx)" | depth 50 m | reverse complement strand
TCGTGAATTAGTTGCTCATGTTCAATCCCTTTGGAATGAAGTTTCAGAATTAAGGGAAGTAACTTGGGAGCATGTAAAGGCGCATAGTGGGCACAGATGGAACGAAAGAGCCGATCACCTTGCAGTTAGGGCTGCTAGTGATAAATCTCCTAAGTCACTGTCTTTTTGGAAACCGGGTCAGCGTTGAAGTCGGTCTTCAAGCCATTCTCTTATGCTACCTTGCAAATCTTCTCTTCGCAATGCATAGTCGATTTGACTCTTGAGCCATGGGATTGGGGCTCCAGAATCGTACCATTGAAACCCGTCAAGTTCGACGCCGACCAACCCATTGTTTTCCATCCAATGTTTTTGTACAGCAATCGATTGCAGTTCCCCATATTCCTCAAAACTGTATTTAGAAAGCAAATCTTTGGTATCTTCTGTGAAAACGTATCGGCCGCATAAAACCAAATTTGAAGGTGCAAGTTCCCGATTTGGCTTCTCAACTATTTGCTTGACAAGATTACCGCTCATGGCGACTACGCCATAATTTTCAGGATCTTCAACAGCAGACAAACCTACGCAAGGAAGTGATGTTTTTTCATATTCTTCGACAAGTCGTTTCGATGCATTTGATGCCGTATAATTCTTAGTTCCTGAAAATGTGTCTAGAAGTATATTGTCTCCTAACAAAACCATGAATGGGCCATTGATCGAATGCAATGCACAACTTAGGGCATCGCCAAAACCTCTTGCTAAATGCTGAACGTGTACGAATACATCGACATCACAAAATGGTGAAAGAATCTCTTTGGCAATGTCTGCTCTTTTTTCACTAGCCCATGAATTATCTCCGGCAATGTTACTGAAATCTTTGCTTGGAGATGTTATGATGTGTATTCGTTTTGCGCCAGCTTCTACCGCTTCTCTTGCTAAATGCGATATAGCAGGAATGTCGACTAATGGAAGCAGTTCCTTGGCGATTACTGCGCTTGCAGGCAGCATTCTAGAACCAAGCCCTCCGGCGACCAAAACTGCATCTTCAACCGCTGCCATTGCTTGCCTAACACCCCCATTCCTTTCAAGCGTCGCGCCCCCTGGCCTAATTTATGGGCGCAAAGGCAGAGTGGAGAGGCTTTGCCGCAGCCGGGGCTGTTTTGGTTGGTATAACCTTCACAGATTTGTCTCCTGAAGGCCCATGGAGTGACGCTACATTCACGTCCGGTTTCTTAGGACTGGTTGGTATTGCCCTGATTTATTTAGCATGGTTCAGACTTACTTTCGAAACAACAGGTGTTGTTCCAACACTTGATATGTGGAAAGATCCCGAAGGAACTTCCCCTCTAGTTATTGGAGTTGGATTGGTAATCTTAGGGATTGCTTATGCCGTAGGAAGAATTGACTTCTTCCCAGAACCTGCTGGACTAATTCTGTCTTTAATAGGGCTATTAGTTGCCACAAATGGGCTGTATGTATGGATGTCTACGGCCGGACCTCTTGCTTCTGAAGAAGAATAATCATTCTTCTTCTGTGTAATCTTGCTTTCTCATCATTACTACGAGATAAATTACTAATGCCAAGATAAGAATGCTTAGAATTACGGTTGCTGCGACTTCTTTGTTGTCATCCTTTTTCCTGTCTTCATCCTCACGCTCTTCTCTGTCTTCATCCTCATTATTCTGCCCGTCAGTGCTATCGTCACGATCATCCGTCACTTGTGTTTCAACATAATTCCATGAGAGATAAAATGTAATTTCTTCATCTCCATTGGAAATTAATCCACCACACTCCTCTCCTGATTGATTAGCACTAAATGACAGTGCCCAATCTTCACCAGAATGAATAACCGTACCTTCTCCAGATATATCATAGCAAGAAATATTGGTCACTGGGTAAGATGTTGAAATAACAATCAAATCATTTTGATTTAACTCACCCAATGAGATTGTGGTTCCATCATCAATACTTGCCCTGATTCCAGAAGTAGTCAATACATGTGTACTGAAATTTATCATAGATTCCTCGACAGGTTCTTCCGTTTCTCTAATTGGCATAGACATCGAATTTATCCCCAAGAATAGCCTTTCATCGTGCCATATTTCTTGAGATGTCCCCCATGCGCCATCGATTGTAACAGCATACCATGCTTCATCTTGAGCATTCAGAGGGTTGTGAGCTAATTGTTCGTTTGATACATTAGCAGACGATAATTCTTCTACGTTTTGTAATGAGGTTATTGGTCCGGTAAAAGAGCGCCAGAGTCTTGCAACTGCATCCGGATTATTTGTATCATCTTCCCAGGTGATTACTATGGTTCCATCACCATACCTCTCAGCGTCAATATCGGTTACCGTTGTTGTGTCTAGTGTAGTCTCTATTACTACATCAGATACTGGTGATGATTCGCTCAAAGTTAGGATTTCATTACCCTCGGAATCCTGTAAAGTGATTGCATACCAGGATTGTCTGTGTTCTCCGACAGGAACTGGGGCCTGGTAAGAAGATAGGCTTGCGTCAATTGAAGCGATTAGCGTGTGAGTATCAATTTGATTTGTATCCACATTGCTTCGATAGATATTGATTGATAAATCATCATCTTGAACGCCTTCTCCCCAATCTATTGTTGTGGTATCGGTATCAGGGTCAAAAATTGCTGATAATTCTCCGATAAATAGTGGCGCTACATTGTCTTCCCAAACCGGATTTGCCAGTGTATTCTCTGTGAAGAATCTTGTATCTTCAGATGTGTCATACAATAATGTTACAGAATAGTAAATTTCTCTTTCGACAGAACTGCCTGAATGGTTGATTTCGTAACTTGTTGTACCTGCTGCAATACTATTGCTAACAATAGTCTTGGGCAACGTATCCCAGTTCTCAACATTAGCCGGATCGTAATGGCTGTAAATCACAACTGAATGATTCATAGGAGTGTTTTCGGGATAATCCCAGAAAAGTGTTGTTATTCCTGATGAATAATCTGCTGTTAAATTATCGACCGATTGAATGGGAGATACTTCTTCATCAATACAACAGCTTGAAGCTACTACACTGCGAGTTGGTAGATCTTGTTCGATTAAGAGAGTATAATGTACTGCAGGGTTACTTGGTGCTGCTGGAACTAGATTGGATTCAGGATAGTAATCAAACTGTATAATCGCTCCAGAACACTCTGAATTGGTCATCGATTGATTACATAATTGTATACCAGTAACCGCTGGCTCCCACTCTGAAATAATTCCATTTGGTGCTCTGCTTAATACAAAGCTTGTTTCTTTTAGTTCATCTAACAAAGTAGCATCATTTGTTACTGGAACGTGAATCGTAATCGCAGTAGATTCTGTAGTGTCATCAAATACTGCTGTAAGAACTATTCCAGAACCCGAATCCAAACCTTGTGCGGGATTTGAGAAGGGGACTGTGGCTAAAAGAAGCAGGGTGGCAAAAAGCATCGCGCTGCGCATGGACGCCAATACTAGGGTTCATTCAATAGGTTTGCGTCAATCTAGAAAACCCATGTCGTCTAGAATATCTAGAGCATCATCTAACTCTGGAAGTTCTCCTTCTGTCATGTCGGAAACGTGAGGCTCTACAATCTCAGGTGTCAACGGTTGTTCGCCGTTGCCTGCTAGCCATTCTTGCCATTGATTTACCCTTTCTTCATCTTTGACACGCATTGGAGCCCAAAGCGCTTTGATATCCAAGCCTTCGAGAGATTTCAGCGTAATAGCAAATCTGTTGGCATCCACTTCATCCATTCGTAAGAGTAGTTCACGTAAACGAGTAATCACGGTCTCATCACCATCTGCCCAAAGTTTTGGGATTATTCCTCTCTTGTCATTCGAGAATTCTTCAAGATAATCGCGAATTGTATAAACTAAATTTCGACGAACTATTTTCGAAGGATGACTACACAACTCATCGATTTTATCTGCCCACATTTCTTTGTCTAGGAATCTCAAGTCTCCCACTGTGGCACTTGCTGCTGCAAGAACGCTCACATCATCATCTTCCAACATATCGTTCAATAGAGGTATAGCATCAGTAGTGATTCTTCGGAACAATCTAGTTAGCACGTCTGCCATTGCTCGGCGTATTAGTAACTCTTCTCGGCTGTGGAGAATGCGGATGCACTCTAAGGCTGAATCTCTATCACCTTCAATCAATTTTGCAATACACGTAACAACTCTACTGGATACCTCTTTTGATGGATCTCCCGATCTGCGAATCAATATCTCTGGAATCCCTAAAGGCAAAATTAATTCTTTTCTTTCAAGTAAAAGCCTACACCACTCAATCAACAGCTTTCGTCGCTCTTCTCCATCGTTTTCTAGCTGCTCCATCACCCACTTTGCTGCATCTACGCCTGCTTCATGGGCAACCACTGAAGTATTTCTTGGAACTATTGCATGTGGGTTCCAATCCACATTTGCATTAGAGGCCTCGGGTTGAGTATGCCATGTTCCCGGCCGTTCTGCTAATGCGATTGATTCAACCAAATGGTAGCCTTGATGCACTGGTTGGCCGTGTGAAGCATTGCACAATCCATTGATCAGGGCTACTGATAGCCACCACCGATCTACATCCGGGCTTGAGTAATCTAGCGCTTGAGCAAGCCATTCTGTAGCAATGGCGAATTGTAGCCTCTCGGTTAGAACATTAAGGCGCCTCATCAACCATTTTTCATGAATTTCAAACGGATCGTCGGTTAAGTTCATTCGATGTGGAACAATCAAATCAACAACTATTGATAAATGTCTGTCGAACATTCCACGGTCTGCTTGTAACAAACCCAGCCCCATCTCGACTATACTTGATTGTTCCTTTGGATGCATCACTGGGAAATCAGGATCGCTTAATGGAGGAAATGGTAATGGCCAAGATTTGAGTCCGTTTTTGATCGATTGGCTGAGTTCCTCACAGAGAGATTCGAACACTCTCTCAGAGACTCTTTTTCTACTTTTCATTCAAGCCGCCTCGTAAGTGAGCTTCAATTCCAAAAGCGGAATCGCCTCAAATGTCTAGTTCGATGTTTAGGTTCTGAATCAGTTCCTTGTATCGGTTACGGATTGTGACTTCGGTTACACCGGCAACCTCTGCAACTTCGCGCTGTGTCCTACGCTTTCCACACAGTACACTTGCGATGTAAATGATCGATGCTGCGATACCGGTTGGTCCGCGACCGCTAGTAAGTTCCTTCTCCTGAGCGGCCTTAATCAACTCGTGAGCCTTTGCTTCTACTTCTGCGTCTAATCCAAGACCTGAACAGAACCTGGAGATATAATCCTCAGGACCGGTGGGCATAATTTTCATCTTCAATTCTCGAACCATGAATCTGTAGGTACGGCCAATTTCTTTGCGGCCAGTCCTACTTGCTTGTCCGATTTCATCTAATGTCCTAGGAACGCCACACTGGCGGCAAGCTGCATAGAGAGATGCTGCCGCTACACCTTCAATAGAGCGTCCACGTATCAATCTCTTTTCTACCGCTTTCTTGTAGTTTACAGCTGCTGCTTCTCTAACAGACTTAGGAAGCTCCAAGCGACTAGCCATACGGTCTAGTTCAGCAAGCGCCATTGCCAGATTTCTTTCTGTAGCGTTTGATACACGAGATCTCTTCTGCCACTTTCGCATTCGGTAGAATTGGGATCGGTATCTTGAATTGATAGTCTTACCAGAGTAATCTTTGTTCTGCCAGTCGATGTCTGTGGAAAGACCCTTGTCGTGGAGCATTACTGTCATCGGTGCACCAGTACGAGCGCGCTGATCGCCTTGTTCTGGAGAGAATACTCTCCATTCTGCTCCTTGATCAATTACATTGTCTTCCAAAACTAAACCGCAGTCGTCACACACCACTTCCCCACGAGTTTCATCACGGGTAAGTGAACGACTTCCACATTCTGGGCATTTTACGATATCTTCTACATGTTGGTTATCTGCCATAATCTCACAACCTCGGCATAGTATATGCTTGCCGAATAATTATCCAAACCCTCCTGAATGGGTTATTTAAACGGTTCGGCGGCATGGTTAATATGGTTTCGATAGCCTATTTGTCGCAGTGTGGCGTTTTTACAAATTGACTGTAAATTAGTTAAGAAATTAGTTTATTCAACGGAAGGCGAAGTATTGAGCAGAGAAAAACCAATTTCAAAGGACTGTAATCTCGTGGATAATTTGCTTGGAAAGGTTAACAAAAATATCTCCGAACCCGTTATACCATTATGCCACCTGAACAACTTCGGTGAGAGGATGTCGGAAAGTTGGCCCCCCGAAGAAATCAGCCTCGACCCTGGGAAGCGGGTTCTCTTTCTCACCAAAGATTTAGAACTCATAAAACGCCAATTATACGATGGTTTAAACCTCAAAATGAGTGATGTTTCTCCAGATGATTTATTGGATGATATAAACACTGATGCAATGACTCCCGCGTGGGTTTGTTTTGACCACAAACCTTCGGAAATCGCAAAAAATGCATATGCTGGGGTAATGCATGACGGAATGAGAGTTTTCTCAGAAAAAGCGCTCATAAATGGTAATTTCGAAGTAATTGTTTCTGGACAGAGAAAGGGCACTGGTTCCTCTCGAGAAACTGCAGCTCAGTGTGAACGCTGGGCAGGAATTAGAATTGTTATCGCCTCCTCGTTTGCGCCAATTCATGAAAGAAATAATATCAATCTCGGACAACTTATGGGAGATTATGACATGTTGGCACGTCTCCAAAATGGAGAAAGTATACCTCTAGAGGAGTTTACGTCCAGATATGACCCTGTAACTAAACTAATCATAGAAAACGGTGGGCTATTCCCTTTTGCTGAAAAATTATCAAATGATGAAATCTCATTGCCGCCGCTGGATACACCCTCTGGACCGATGACAATGGCTGAGAAGATTATTGCAAGGAACCTAGTAGGCCACGTCGAAGGTCAATGTGTCAAACCTCACGACCCAGTAATTGCTCAAGTTCAAGGCGGATATAGCCATGAATTCACTACCGCTCAAGTTCATACTTTCCTAAGCGAGGAATATGGCGAGAGTTATCAATTGCCAAATCCAAACAAGTTCGCAGTGTTTGAAGACCACTTATTGTATGCTGCTCACAATCCAAAATTTGTCCCTCACATGGATAAGGTCCAAACCCTCAGAGATCTACAGGTAGAATTCCAAAAACACACAGGAGTAAGAGATTATTCGGCGGTTGACGGAATATCTCCTGGAATCTGTCACCAAGTGGCAAGAGAAGAATTCATAGAAATTGGCGATTTCATTCAAGCAACAGATTCGCACACATGTATGGGAGGTGCGTCGAATGCGCTAACTTATGGCGTCGGCGCTACAGAATATGCAAGCCTAGTTTACTCCGGTTTTACATTCGTAAAAGTACCTGAGTCTATTCGCTTTGAATTAATTGGAAAATTAAACGATGGATGCACGGCTAAAGACGTTATTTTGTACATATTATCAGACCATGCTCGGGAAGAATTAACACTGAATCGTTCCATGGAATTCGGAGGACCTGGGCTCTCGTCACTATCGATTGATGAAAGAGCGACTCTTTGCAACATGGCCACTGAATGTAGCGGCAGAACTGGGATTTGCGAAGCGGACGAATCGCTTTACGATTGGATGGAAAATGCTCAGAATTTAGACAGGAAGAGGATGAAGTCCCTATCTGTTGCTCCTGATGAAGGTGCTGTTTATGACGGGGGTATACACAATATCGACCTCTCGCAAATTGTCCCAATGGTTGCTCACCCTGGAAACCCAGACAAAGGAATTCCCTCAGACCCAACCAATGGCGCAAATATATCAGATATTGGAGATGTCTCAATTGACATAGCCTACGGTGGCTCTTGTACTGCTGGCAAAGAAGACGATATGGCATATTATGCCGAGGTATGCCAAGCAGCTAGTGATGCTGGTTTGAAAGTCAAAGAAGGTGTTGAATTTTTCATCCAATTTGGTAGTAAACAAGTCAAGGATTTAGCAATCAAAAAGGGATGGCACGAACTTTTCGAAAGCGTTGGAGTGAAACTTATCGATCCTGGCTGTGGCGCCTGTATAGGTGCTGGCCCGGGAGTCTCAATCCAACAGGCTCAGGTAACTGTATCTGCAATCAATAGGAATTTCCAAGGCCGTTCCGGGCCAGGAAAACTGTACTTGGCTAGCCCCCTTACAGTTGCTACCAGTGCGTTTACAGGCAAAATTACTGCTTGGGAAAATGGTTGTTTAGAATCGTGATCCCATATCTAAGAGATTGGACATATTGGGGCGCCGTTACAGTATCGATTATCATTACAATTTGGATCGTTGTATATCTGCGTCGAATCACTCTTGCCCACATTGCACTTGATGAAGCAAATTGAACACCATTATTCAAGAACCTCGGGCGTTGGGCTATTCTCGCTTGAGGCCCAACGTCATCAGGACGGAGGAGGACCTTTGAGTTGGTGATACGCATGGCAGGCATTGCAGACAAAATGGCAAGAAACCAAAAACAAATTGCGATTTCTGAATTTTTTGAAAAGAATAAACACTTCCTTGGATTTGACTCTCTACAACGTTCAATAATTACGGCGGTTAAGGAATCTGTTGACAACTCATTAGACGCTTGCGAAGAGGCTAGAATATTACCAGAAATTAAAGTTAAAATCACTAAAGTGGATTCTAAGAAAGATATTCTTGAATTGCAAACTGAAGACAATGGCCCTGGAATTCCCCAAAAGAGTATTGAGAAGGTTTTTGGCCAACTCTTATTCGGTTCTAGATTCCACGCAATTAGACAAAGTCGTGGCCAGCAAGGTATTGGAATTACAGGAGTAGTAATGTATTCGCAGTTAACGACAGGTAAGCCCACACATGTTCTGTCCAAGGTCGGAGATGACCCTACGGCAGTAAGCGTAAACATAGGGCTAGATACCAGGAAAAATAAGGCCGTAAAAAGTGATCAAACGAGAATTATTTGGGAAAACGATGATCTAACTTTGAAAGAACACGGGCTTAGAGTAACAACGCGAATGAAGGGTAAGTATCAGAGAGGCCGCCAATCAGTGTACCAGTATTTGCGAATGACAAGTATTGTCAACCCGCATGCAGAAATCACATTCGTAGATCCTGATGGAGAAAAATTTCACTGGCCGAGAGTAACTGAAAGATTACCTGCGAAAGTTGATGCTATCAAACCGCACCCTCACGGAATCGAACTCGGACAATTGCAAAGAATGTGCCGAGAATCCTCTGATTCTCGACTGACTGTGTTCCTGAGGCAGAATTTCTCTGGGGTTTCAATGCGAGCTGCTAAAGAATTGTGCGAGGCTGCTGAATTAGAAGTTTCAACGAAACCTAAGTCGATGAAACCTGACGATGTTAGAGCCCTATTGGAAGCTTTTCAAGGTGAGAGAGTGGTTAATGGTAAACCAATCAAATTGCTAAGTCCGCCAACGAACTGTCTTTCGCCAATTGAGGAGATGTTGATCAAAAAAGGACTGTCTAAGACTATCGATTCCAAATTTGTATCAACTATGACCAGGGCTCCAACAGTTAGTCATGGAAACCCGTTCCAAGTAGAAGTTGGGCTGATTTTCGGAGAAGGTATGTCTGCTGACAAGCATGTAGAAGTTTTGAGATTCGCGAATAGAGTGCCTTTGATGTATCAACAGGGAGGGTGTCTGTTAACAAAGGCAATTGAAAGTGTCGATTGGCGACAATACGGCTTGGAGCAGGCTGGCGGCAAAGGTGTTCCAAAGGGGCCGGCTGCAATACTTGTCCATCTAGCAAGTACAAACGTTCAATTCACCTCTGAAGCAAAGGAAGCGCTCTCTGACAATGAGTTCGTTTTCGAAGAAACTCGCAAAGCGATGCTAGAGATGGGGCGCGGATTAAGAAAGCACCTTGAGAAAAAGAAGAAGATGGCGAAGACGCGCGAAAAATTCGAACTTATTAACGACATTTTGCCTGCTATTGCTGAAAAATCAGCGGCTATTCTCGAACGACCCGTGCCTGATCTTTCAGGTTCAATCACTAAAATCATGAGCGCGGTGATATGTAACGAGAAGACCGAATGGAATAAAGAAACAAAACTCGTTGATGTGTCGATCACTTTGTTCAATTATACATCTCGCTCAAGAAGTTACTCCATACTGGTAAATTGGCCAGAAAAGGCTGGTGCAGAATTTGTTGGAAATGATCGTGGAGGACGTAAAGAAGCCATGGGAATTTGGGGATGGAAAATCGAAACCCTAGAACCAGGAGCAAAAGCAGTGGTTGAATATTCTCTCTCCAATCTGGAGAAAGGAGATTGGACTGAGACTGAAGTATTCTTTAGGGGCAGCCAAGATGTGATTGGTGCAACCAAACTAGATGAGAAGATGCTAGATGAAATTCGTAAACAAGAGCAGATACTGACCCAGACTGAAAACGCGGCGCAGAGTGATGGTTCGGATTCAACATATGATCCGGGAGTGGTGGAAGGAAATTCTGGCCAAACAACTTTGTTTGGAGGTGAAAACTGATGGCAAGAGTGAACGATCCTGAATTAACAAAGGCGCGTCTTCACCTAGTGGTTGAAGAAATGTATGATAGAATTGTAAAAGGTGAGCCTCCAACAATGACTTTGCCTGTTCGTACAAAGAACAATATCGGATTTGATAGAAAACTAGGCGTATACAAGTACGGTAAAAAGCGTTCAACTCGAGATGCAACAAGTCTTGGATCAGCAAAGAATCTACTTCGCGCACTCCATGTTGTCGAATTTATTGAAGAAATGATAGAAGCGGGTAAATCATCCACGCTGAGAGAAATGTACTACATTTCAGAAAGTTGGGGGCTGGGTAAATTTGGAAGCCAAAACGAATCAAATAATTTAGCCGAAGATTTGGAAGTTGTTACGACTTGTCTGAGAGAGGATTTCAAGCTAAGACCTGAAGAAGACGGTGCAAGGATGATTGGAAATGTCACTATTGAGGAGTTGAATCGAAGAGGGCAGTGGATGACTATCAATGCGCGCGATGATGTTGGCGATTCTGGTTATGGATTACCTTACAACGTTGAAATTGAAAAGATAAAATTGAAGGAACACGATGTCAATTTCCTTATGGCAATTGAAACTGGTGGTATGTTTGACAGACTTGTTGAAAACGGGTTTGATGAAGAATACAAGTGTGGCCTTATCCATCTAAAGGGGCAGCCTGCACGTTCTACTCGTAGAATGATGAAGCGTATGAATGAAGAATGGGACCTTCCTGTTGTAGTATTCCTGGACGGCGATCCTTGGTCATTCAGAATCTTTGCTTCTATTGCGTATGGAGCGATTAAGACTGCGCACATTTCTGAATATCTTGCAACACCGTCTGCCACATATCTTGGAATTACTGCAGACGATATACTCGCATACGACTTGCCTTCTGATGATTTATCGAAGAAGGATATTGAAGCACTAAACGCGGAATTATCGGACCCAAGGTTCGCCGATGGTTGGTGGCAAGAACAGATCAATATGATGTTGGAAATCGGAAAGAAGGCTGAACAGCAATCTTTAGCAAAGTACGGTCTAGATTTCGTTACAGATACCTATCTGCCAGAAAAATTACAGGAATTAGGGCTAGCGTGAAGCCGTTTGGTTGAAGATAAGTAGCCGGTTAGGGTGTTTACATGCAACCAGCACCTGAGCATTCTCCGTGGCCGAAGCGGATTTTGATTACAGGTATTACATTAGGCTTTATTGGAGTTATTGCGCTATCTTTCACAGCTGGCAATTTTGCTGATTATTATGACCCAAGAGAGATGTCTGAACATTCTGTTGAAAATACAGGAACTAACACATTACTCACACTTGATCCTGGTTGCTGGGTTGTCAATGTTGAAGGCGATGATGACAACTACGATGTCACATTCAATTATGTAGAAGACGGTGTGGCCGGTGAGGCTGTAGATGAGGGCTGTAGGAGTGATTTTCAGCCAATGGAATCTGATGTTGAGTTCTCCACTATCACAAAATTAGACATTGAAGAAGAAGTTGAAATTTTAATTAAAATCGAATGTGAAGAAGAAGGTGAGTGCAAAGAGCCTCTTCTTTTCACTAATTCAGAGGATGCTATCTTAGAAATGGCGAGCGATTTAGGATTGTGGACAGTAGCTTCTGCATGCTGCCTTGGCGCTATATTGGTACCCTTAGGCTGGATTCTTATCTCGATTAATAAAAGCAAAGAGGGGAAAGTTCAGCTTACTCAACAACAGATCGTTGAATCTATGAATCCATATGATCAAAATCTGAATGCGAATCAAGAAATTCTGACTACTGATCAGTTGTATAAATTAGTTCGAGGAGAGATGCCGGATGCTGAACAAGAGCAGGCTAACGTCCCCAGTCCATTCAGTGATGCCGATACAAGAATAAGAAAGCAAACGTCGAAAAGGACTGGTGGCTCGATAAACAAAGCAAGCTCTTTCACCCACGAAAACCCCCCGACAGACGAATCTTGGAAGAATTGGGACGAATCATAACGTGATTGCGACGGGTTCATAGGCAACCGGCGCTAGGTAACCATCGGTTGT
>TARA_B100001113_G_scaffold51098_1_pt1 | contig 12551 bp, 12 predicted proteins | sample TARA_B100001113 | Tara Oceans TARA_B100001113 (sample SAMEA2622402) | marine metagenome | biome: marine biome (ENVO:00000447); feature: deep chlorophyll maximum layer (ENVO:xxxxxxxx); material: "saline water (ENVO:00002010), including plankton (ENVO:xxxxxxxx)" | depth 50 m | reverse complement strand
TTTGTCTAATTGTTTCATCAAATAAGATAACTCCGCCTATGTTGTCTTGCATCCCACTAGCTCTGAAAAGCATTTCTCTGTAATCTCGTCTGTTAATTTCTGTAGATTCGACGCCTATAGAATCAAAACGCTTACCACAAGTAGGATTACTTTCATCAGCCGCAAGAATTCCCTTTCCGTCTGAGACAATATAATTAGCTATTTCTTCTAGTGTATTCAATGACATAGTTCTCTCCTTTTCAAAATTTAAAGCCCAGGGCAGACAATGATGGTAGCTCTTTTCCCTCCATAAATTCAAGAAAAGCACCGCCGCCAGTTGAGCAATACGAGATATTACTCTTATCTATAAACATCTTAATGGCTAAAAGAGTTTCTCCTCCTCCAGCCAAACTATAAGCATTTGAAGATGCAATTGCTTCAGCAAGTTGTTGGGTGCCTTTTGAGAAAAGTTCTTGCTCAAATACACCAACAGGCCCATTCCAAATAATTTTTTTTGCCTTGGAAATCTTTTCAAAGACTTTTGGGTTAAGAATTTGATCAAGTATCATCTCATCATCTTGAACGGCATCAATTCCACATACCCTTGATTCGCTTGAGTCAATACTTTTACTTACTACCACTTCTTCAGGCAATAATATTTTGTTAGTTGCAAGTAGGTCCGTAGCATGCTCAATCATAGAATCTTCATAAAGTGAAATACCTATGTTATTTCCACTCGCTTTTAGAAAAGTATTGGTGATGCCGCCTCCAGTCAGCACTTCATTTGAGATATTTAATAGACTTTTAATAACCTCTAATTTTGAAGACACTTTTGCGCCCCCCACTATGGATAAGGTAGGGGTTTCTTCAGAGTTCATTGCTTTAATTAATGCATTTGTCTCCTCTTCTAATAAAAGTCCAGCACAAGAAGTTTCAGATGAGTTGATAGCGCCAAAAGTTGAAGCATGAGAACGATGGGATGTTCCAAAAGCATCAAATACATATACATCAGCTAAATTAGAAAGTTGTCTAGATAGATCTGCATCATTATCAATCTCGCCTGACAAAAATCGAATATTTTCAATCAAAGAAATATCATTATCAAAATTAACATCTTGTAAGGATTTGAATAATGGAACCCTTGTGTTAAAAATTTCGCCAATTCTTTTAGCCACAGGAAGCAATGAAAATTTTTCTTCAAAAATTCCTGATTCCGGCCTGCCAAAATGTGAAATCAAGACAATTTTTGATTTTTGTTTTTTAAGATGCTCAATGGTTGAAGTGATTGCAAGAATTCTAGTATCGTCCAAAACCTTGCCATCTTTTACGGGAACATTTAAATCTACTCTAAGAGCGACTGTCTTTGTATAGACATCTGTATCGCTCAATCTCCTCATTTTGAAAGTAGTTTTTTTGCTTCAGTAATTATATTACTTTCTGTAAAACCAAACTTTGCCATCAACTCGCTTGCTGGAGCGCTTTCACCGAAAGTATTCATGCCAATAACTGTATCAGTAAGATTGATCAAACCTTGCCAAGAATCAGGATGCAGAGCTTCAACAATGAGTTTAGGTATCGAAGGATCTACAACACTATCTCTATATTTCTTATCCTGCTGGTAAAACTTATCAAGGCATGGCATAGACACAACATTTACCTTAAATCCTTGCTCTATGATCGATTTAGCAGCTGCGATAATTAACTGAACCTCGCTACCTGATGCTATTAATGTAATGTCAGCATTATCCTCATGAGCAAGAAGATAGCCTCCATTTTCTATCTGACCAATCTGATCTTTAACTCTTTGAATATACGGTAAGTTTTGCCTTGATAAGATAAGGCTATGTGGGGTCTTTGAAGAAGTTATTGCCTCTTTCCATCCCACTGCTGTCTCAATAATATCTGCTGGCCTCCAATTATGTAAGTTTGGGGTTGCTCGCAGAGTAACAAGGTGCTCAATTGGTTGATGAGTTGGGCCGTCCTCTCCTAATCCAATAGAATCATGGGTATAGACAAAAATATTTGGAATCTCCATAAGTGCAGCCAATCTAACAGCATTCCTGGCGTAATCCATAAATACTAAAAATGTTCCACCATATGGTTTCATGCCCCCATGTAATAACATTCCATTCATGATGGTCGTCATTCCAAACTCTCTTACCCCATAAAAAATATGATTTCCTTGAGGATTATCAGGAAGTAGTTCAGAACTAGCTGAAGAAAAAGTATTGTTTGACCCGGTCAGATCAGCTGACCCTCCTATGAGCTCAGGCAGTTGTTCACAAAAGAAATTCAAACAAACCTCTGAGGCTTTACGGGTTGCCATATCTTTTTGATCGGCTGCAATTAATTCCTCAAGAAAGTCTTCATAATTTTGTTCAAAGTCATTCGGCAATTCATTATTAATTAACCGTTTTAGTTCATTAAAAAGCACTGGATGCTTTTTAGAGTATTCATTCATTAGCGAATCCCATTCAGAGTTCACTTTAGAGCCAGCTTCTATAGCATCCCATTCAGATTTGATATTCTCTGGAATTTCAAAAGGGCCATGCTCCCACTCCAACTGATTTCTTGTTTTTACAATTTCCTCATCGCCTAAAGGAGAGCCATGAACGCCTGATGTTCCTGCTTTATTTGGTGATCCAAATCCAATTTCAGTCTTGCAACAAATTAAGGTTGGTCGACTTGATTCTGCTTGTGCATTTTTTATCGCCTCTAAAATTTGTTCTATATTATGACCATCTACTTCAAGCACTTGCCAGTCGTAACTTTCAAATCTTTGGGACGTATTGTCTGTAAACCAGTTTGTTATCTCCCCATCAATGGAGATTCCATTTTGATCATAGAAACAAATTAACTTGCCCAATCTATGAGTGCCTGCAAAAGAACATACCTCATGAGAGACTCCCTCCATTAAACAGCCATCACCAAGAAAGGTATATGTATAGTGATCAATTGGCTGGAGTCCATCTGGTTGGTTAAACTTGCTTGCCAGCACCTTCTCAGCCAGGGCCATCCCTACTGCATTTCCAATGCCTTGACCCAAAGGACCTGTTGTTGTTTCCACTCCAATTTCTATATCTAGCTCTGGGTGCCCAGGGGTTTTAGAGCCTAGCTGTCTGAAGTTTTTTAAGTCTTGAATGCTTAAATTATAGCCGGTCAAATGAAGCAAGCTGTATAACAACATTGAACCATGTCCATTTGATAGAACAAATCTATCTCTATTAAACCAGTTGGGATTTTTAGGGTTATGTTTTAAGTTATATTTCCACAGTGCTACAGCAATATCTGCCATCCCCATTGGCATACCAGGATGGCCAGCTTTGGCTGCTTGAACAGCATCTATGGATAAAAACCTTATAGCATTAGCAAGTTCTTTATGCATTGTTAAGTAAATAGTTTTAGGACATCTTAATCATAATATGTGGCTATAATTTTTTGTAGATTTATTTGAGTTTATTTTACAAAACAACTAAGATTCTCCCTTAAAAGTGATTTGTTCCTGATTGCATGCTTAAACTGCTAAATAGGACGCCAACTTTGGTGAAAAATTAAAATTACACATATTGATATTAGCGAGGAAATTATGAGCTATATTTTTACATCCGAATCAGTTTCTGGAGGCCATCCTGATAAGGTTTGCGATCAAATATCTGATGCAATCTTAGATGCATATTTAGCAGAAGATCCTAACAGCAGAGTTGCATGCGAAACCATGATTAAAAATAATATGGTCTTCATAGCTGGAGAAATAACATCCTTGGGAAGTCCCGATCTTGAGCCCATAGTAAGGAAAACAATTAATGAAATTGGGTATAACTCTGATGAGTATGGCTTTAATGGGGATACTTGTGAATTTACTAATCTTGTTTTTGAGCAATCTCCTGATATATCTCAGGGCGTTACTGAGGGTGAGGGTGAAAACCTTGAGCAAGGAGCTGGTGACCAAGGGTTAATGTTTGGATATGCATGTAAAGAAACAGAATCATTGATGCCGCTTCCAATAGACCTTTCACACAGATTGGTCAAAAAACAAGCTGACGTTATGAAAAGTGAAGAAATTAAATGGTTGAGACCTGATGCAAAAAGTCAGGTAAGTGTCATTTATTCTGATGATGGTAAAACTATTGAAGGGCTTTCTGCTGTTGTGCTTTCAACACAACATGACGAAAGTGTGCCCCAGGAAGAAATTAAAGCCGAGGTAATGGATAAAATTATCAAGCCCATTGTTCCTGAGGAATGGATTCTTGATTCAACAAATATTTATATTAATCCAACAGGTAAATTTGTTATTGGCGGTCCAGTTGGCGATTGTGGTCTTACTGGAAGAAAAATAATTGTAGATACATATGGAGGTATGGCTCGTCACGGAGGCGGGGCCTTTTCAGGTAAAGACCCATCAAAAGTAGACAGATCTGCTGCATATGCAGCTAGGTATGTTGCTAAAAATATTGTCGCTGCTGGACTCGCAGATTATTGTGAAATCCAAGTTTCTTATGCTATTGGCGTTGCAAAACCAACATCTATACATGTTGAAACTTTTAACAGTGAAAAAATCTCAAAAGCAGCAATTGTAAAAATAGTTGAGGAAGAGTTCGACCTTAGGCCTAAAAGCTTAATTAATATGCTTGATTTAAAGAGGCCTATCTACCTTCCAACTGCAGCCTATGGGCACTTTGGAAGGTCTGATGTTGACCTAACTTGGGAAAGAACTGATAAAGCAGATAAGATTTCACAATAAAATTTGGTTTAACCATATAAAAATGCATCTTTACTTCTTTTTTAGGTAGAATGCACGATTAAATTTACTGGAGTAAATATGGAAAATGATTATAAAGTAGCGGACATGAGCCTTGCTGATTTTGGCAGAAGAGAAATATCTCTTGCAGAAAATGAAATGCCCGCCTTAATGGCTCTGAGAACCAAATACAAAGATGCCCAACCTCTTAAGGGTGCAAAAGTAATGGGCTGTATTCATATGACCATCCAAACAGCTGTTTTAATCGAAACTTTGGTAGATCTTGGTGCAGAAGTTCGCTGGTCTGGATGCAATATTTTTTCTACACAAGATCATGCGGCCGCTGCAATCGCTGCTGCTGGCATCCCTGTTTTTGCATGGAAAGGGCAAACAGATGAGGAGTTTGATTGGTGCATAGAACAAACAATTCTAAAAGATGATCAGCCATGGGATGCAAATATGATCCTCGATGATGGTGGCGATCTTACACACATGGTTCATACAAAATTTCCAGATATGCTAGATACTATTCACGGTGTATCAGAGGAGACTACTACGGGAGTGCATAGACTTAAAGCAATGCTTGAGAGCAATACCCTTAAAGTTCCAGCTATTAATGTTAACGACTCAGTTACTAAGTCTAAAAATGATAATAAATATGGATGCAGGCATAGTCTCAATGATGGCATAAAGAGAGCAACTGATATGTTTCTTTCATCAAAAAAGGCATTGGTAATTGGATATGGCGATGTTGGAAAAGGCTCTGCTTTGAGTCTAGCTCAAGAGGGAATGATTGTTAGAGTTGCTGAATCTGATCCTATATGTGCTATGCAAGCCTGCATGGATGGTTTTGAAGTTGTATCAACTTACAATGATGGCATTGTAACAAGAGACCCTAAAGATATTAATCTAAGAGTTCTACAAGACACAGATCTGATTGTAACTACGACTGGAAATGTAAATGTTTGTGATGAAGCCATGTTGCGATCAGTAAAGAATACTGCTGTTATTTGTAATATTGGACACTTTGACAATGAGATTGATACTCAATTTATGAGAGATGAGTGGTATTGGGAGGAGATTAAGCCTCAAGTCCATAGAATCTTTAGAGATACCTCTCCATCCGATACTCCTGATCTACAAAGTAAGAACTACATAGTGCTTCTGGCTGAGGGAAGGCTAGTCAATCTTGGTAATGCTACAGGTCACCCAAGCAGAATAATGGATGGATCATTTGCTAACCAAGTTTTGGCTCAGATGTATTTATATGAACAAGGCTTTGCAAATATTAATGATGCTGACAAAAAGAAAGAAATGTTAACTGTTAAGGTCCTACCCAAGAAATTAGATGAAGAGGTCGCTGAGCTTATGGTGCAAGGGTTTGGCGGTACTATTACAAAGTTAACAGATGAGCAAGCTGAATACATAAATGTACCTGTCGATGGTCCATTTAAAGAAGAAGAGTATAAATACTAATCTGATTAGTTTTTTTCTAATAAATTACTCATAATAGGCGAATGAAAGTTCGCCTATTTTTTCTTTTAATTCTTGTCTCTTTAGTCGCTGTAAGTTGTGGAATGAAAGCACCGATTCCTGTTGAAAATTTTTTCAATTCTTAAGTTCCTTTATGGACCATTTTCATTACAAAAAAAATGAATTATATGCCGAAGAAGTAGCATTAAAAGACATTGCTGATGTCTATGGCACACCGACATTTGTCTATAGCAAGGCAACACTAGAAAGGCATGCTAAAGCATACATAAACTCCTTTAAAAAGATGAATGGGCTAGTATGTTTTTCGGTCAAAGCATTATCAAATATTTCAATTTTAAAAACTTTAAAAAATTCTGGTTGTGGATTTGATATTGTTTCTGGTGGCGAGTTACACAGAGCGCTTTTAGCTGGTGCAAACCCAAAGAAAATTATTTTTTCAGGGGTAGGAAAATCAAAAGCAGAAATGGCATCTGGAATAGAAAATAACATCCTTTCTTTTAATGTTGAGTCTGAGCAAGAACTTAAAAGGCTGGGTGAAGTTGCCAAAGAGATGAAAAAAACTGCTCCGGTAGCTATAAGATTTAATCCAAATGTTGATGCCGGCGTTCACGAGTTTACAAAGACTGGAAGAAAGTCTGATAAGTTTGGGGTAAGCATTGAATCTACAAAAAATCTTGTAGAAAAATGTCTCAATAGCGATAACCTTAAACTTATTGGTTTAACTTGTCATATTGGATCACAGATTGTCGAAATTAAAGGTTTTGAGGATGCCGCTAGGCAAGCTTTAGAGCTTTTAGTTGAACTGGATAAACTAAATATTAATTTGGACTTTATAGATATGGGTGGCGGACTAGGTGTTAATTACGTTGGGGAAGAAACCATTCAGCCCTTTGAATTAATTCAAAGCTATGAAGAAATATTTGCAGGCAGGAGTGAAAGATTGATTCTTGAGCCAGGACGTTCAATTTCTGCCAATGCTGGCATCATGCTTACTAGAGTTGAATATAAGAAAGATGGTTTTCTTATTGCCGATGCTGCGATGAATGATTTATTACGCCCAGCTCTTTATGAGGCTCATCATGATGTTTGGCCAGTAATAGAGAATGATGATCTTTCAAATGTAAATCTTGTTGGCCCTATCTGTGAAACAGGTGATTTCTTAGCAAAAGATTTAAATATTGGAGCGTACGAGGGGGATCTTTTGGCGGTTAGAACAGTTGGCGCATATGGTTTTGTGATGAGTTCTAACTATAATTCCAGGCCAAGGGCAGCTGAAGTCCTTGTAGACAAAGATCAGTTTTACTTGATACGAAAGAGAGAAGATTTTTCTGACCTAACTATTCTTGAAGAGGGGCTAGATGATCAAATTTAAAAAAATGCATGGTAATGGAAATGACTTCGTGATTGTAGAGAACCTAACCAAAGAAAATTCATTGTCTAAATCTCAAGCAATAAAAATGGGAGATAGAAAAAAAGGCCTTGGATTCGATCAACTAATCACAATCAATCCACCAAAAAAATCTGAACATGATTTTTATATAAAATTTTATAATTCTGACGGATCAGAGGCTGATATGTGTATGAATGGATTGCGATCAGTGGGAGCATTTCTATGGGAGGCTAGACTTGCCCCAAAGAAACCTCTATTACTGGGAACCAAATCAAAGCCAATTCTCGTAAAACCTACTCATTCTAAAAAAGTGAAAGTTGTCTTAGAGCTACCTTCTCAAGAAGAAATTCCAAAGGCAGAAGCTAAATTTTTAAAAAAATGCGGTCTTAAGAAATATAAATTTATAAATGCTGGTAATCGACATTTGATCATAGAAAGAAAGAAAATCTTTTCTTATGACCTCGATGAGCTTTCCTCAAAGCTTAGAAAAAGAAAATTCTTTATAGATGTCAATATTTCTCTTTTTGCTAAACATTCAAGCAACCTTGAGCTTAGAACAAATGAGGCAGGAGCTGGTGAAACCTTGTCATGTGGATCTGCTTCTGCAGCAACTGCAAGCTTCAATATTGGCAATGGGGTGACTTTGAAAATTATTTCTGCTGGAGGTGAGCTGAGCCTAAGAAAAATTAATGATAAGCTTGAAATGATGGGACCGGCTGAATTTATCTGTGAGGGAATATGGCTAAGAAACTAGATGCTAAAGATGTAGAGCTTTACTTACTAGAAAATACTGATTTCTTTCTTTCAAGAGAATCTCTTGTAAGTGAGCTAAGTTTTAAGCATGATGCAGAAGGAGCAACTTCATTGCTTGAAATGCAAGTAAGAAAACTAAGAGATGAGCAATTAAGGCTAATGAATATGCTTTCTAGTTTTGTTTCAACTGGGAAAGAAAATGAAGAGCTGTTCTTTAAGTCTAAAAATTTAACCTTATCATTAATTGCTTCTGAGAATTTTGCTGAGGTAAAGAAAACTGTTGAACTTTTCTTTCATGAAAACTTTGCAGTTGATTCATGTATTTTGGAGACTTTCTCAGACTCTGAATTAAAAGAACTAGAAACAAGAACTGGCTTAGATATGAATAAAGATGTAATTCATATGGGTCCTTTATCTAAAGAAAAAATGGCTGCCTTCTTTTCTAGCGAGTCAATAAAATCTGCGGTAATAAGCGTAATGAAATTAAAAAAGGGTTTTGGTCTTCTAAAAGTGGGGTCCAATGAGCCTACCAAATACCTTGGAGATGGAGACACAACCTTTATAGAGTATATTCGAGACATTATTATCAGAGTCCTTGAATCAAAAGAGGCATGAATGAGAAAAAGTATTTTCTTAGTTTGCTAATTAATAATTATTTAGACTTTTCAGAAAATATTAAAGGCCTTAGCAAGAACACAACAAAATCATATCAAAGAGATTTAACAAAGTTTTCAAAATTTTTAGAAGCATCTGGCATTAATCAGCTTGAGAGCATCAAAGAAGAAATATGCTCAGCATGGATCGCAGACCTTTTTCAAAAAAATGTTAGTGCGCGATCCATTCAAAGACATATATCTTCTACCAAGGGTTTTTTTAATTATCTAAAGAAAATTAGCTTGGTAACAGATTCACCATTTGAATTAATCAACTCCCCAAAATCTCCAAACCATTTGCCAAATATCTTATCGCCAGAAGAAGTATCTCAATTGCTTAATTTCAAACCAAAGAACGCTCAAGAAAAAAGAGATTTGGCAATTATTGAGCTTATTTATTCAAGTGGCTTGCGAGTATCAGAGGCCGTGAACTCAAATATAAATGATTTTGAAGACAATAAAAATTTTTTACGCGTCTTGGGCAAAGGCTCTAAGACTCGTCTAGTGCCGGTTGGACGTTATGCGCAAACCGCTATCAATGATTGGATTATTGAGAGAGATAAACTTTTATCAAAAGACGATGCTTTATTCATCAACCTTAGAGGCAGCAGAATCACCACGAGAAGTGTGCAAGAAAGAATTAAAAATATTGCTTTAAAGCAAGGATTGCCGCCTGTAAACCCACATATGTTACGACATAGCTTTGCAACTCATTTGCTGGAATCAAGCGGAGACCTGAGGAGTATTCAAGAATTGCTCGGACATAGTTCTTTATCTACAACTCAAATATATACTAGGCTTGATTATCAACATTTAATTAAGGTGTACGAAAATTCTCACCCCAGAGCCCATAAAAAAAATGCCTAAGATTAAACTTATTACCTTTGATTTAGATGATACTTTTTGGGATATAAGGAGCACTATTATTAATGCAGAAATGAATTCTAGAAAATGGTCTGAGGATAAGATTGGGAGAAAAATAGAATGGGGCACATTTGAAGATTTTATGAAAATTAGGAGTGAGCTGGTGAAAGAAGATCCATCCCTGGAATATGATTTAGGAATGCTAAGAAAAAAAACAATTGCATACCACGTCAAAAAATTTTTCAAAAATTCGAAAGATTTGAATAAATTTATTGAGGATGCTTATAACTTTTTCCTAAGGGAAAGGCACAAAGTAACTTTCTACGATGATGTGATTGAAGTTTTAGAAGAGCTATCTTCTGAATATAAGCTAGGTGTTCTGACAAATGGTAATGCTGATGTAAATAAATTAGGAATAGGTCACTTATTTGATTTTTCAATATCTTCGATGGATGTAAAAAGCAATAAACCAGATCAGGCTCATTTTGTTAAAGCCCGAGAACTTTCTCAAGTAGATTTTAACGAGACTCTTCATGTTGGAGATCATCCGTTGAATGATGTCTCGGGAGCAAGGGAGCTTGGCATAAATACAATGTGGTTTAATCTAAATAATCTCAATTGGGATATTGACAACAATCCACCGATTCAATTTACTAAATGGTCCCAGTTTAAAGATTTATTAGAAAGCAGCTATGGCAAGTAAAGACTCTTTTGATGCTTTCATTAGCATTCTTCGTGACAAAATTGATGCATTTTCTGAGAATGCGAGTCAACCGAATGTAAAAATTATACAAAAAGAATTAAAAGATAAATTTGATGATTTAGCTAAATCGCAAGGCTATGTATCAAAGGATGAATATGAAGCCCTTAAAGAGCTAGCCAAAAGACTAGAACAAAGGGTTTCAAGACTAGAAGAGTTATTAGAATCTAAAACTAAATAGTATCGAGCATATACTGAACAGCTATGCCTATTTCTTCTTTAGTACAGTCTGCACAAAGCCCTTTAGCAGGCATGCCATTTATTCCATTGTAGGCATTGTTAACAAGCATTTCATAGCCTTTAGCTTGTCGTGCTTCCCATTGAGCTTTATTGCCCATCATTGGCGCGCCTGCAATACCTGCATCATGACAAGCTGCACATCCACTTGAGTAGATTGATTCAGCAGACCTTGAAGCACCACCCGCAACAACATTCATTGCTGTAGCCTGACCACAAGATTGACCTTCTAAACAAACCGCAATAGATGAGCTCAGTCGTGAACTAACTAATTCATCATATTTTTTACCATTAAAAAATAAGATAACTGCTAGGGTCACAACAAACACTGGAATAAATTTTTTCATAATTTTTAAATTTTGCTCTAAGAAACTGGTTTTTGGATTTTGATCACATGATCAACCACTTTGAGCATTTTTGAGTGGCCTCCTTTGGCCTCTATTCTATACTTTCCATCTACAAAAATCATTGGGGTTGCGGTAACTTTAAACTGTTTTGATAGCTCTATTGCTCGCTTAACTTTCTGCCTAACAGAAAAAGAGTTCATGTATTTAATAGTCTCGCTTCTATCTGTGCCAAGTTTTTCAAGGAAATCTATAATAACTCCCTCACTGGCTAAAAAATTACCTTCTTTGTGTATAGCAGTAAAAACAGCTGAGTGAGCAGTATCACCTATGCCCAATGCTTCAATGGTGTAAAAAAGTTTTGCATGCAACTGATGAACAGGCCCCCATGTAACAGGCATTTTTTGGTAATTAACAGATTTGTCCTGTTTTTTTGCCCACTTAGCTGTAATGGGTGCAAGATTGAAACAATGGCCACAACCATACCAAAAGACCTCCACCACATCGACTACACCATCCTCTTTTACGGGTAGTGGCCTTGATAAGTAACCATAATCTCTTCCAATCCTATATTCTGAAGCAATTGAAACAGAAAGAATGAGAAGTAAAAAGGAAGATAGGATTAAGTTTTTTTTCATTGTTGATATAGTCCATGCATATAGTTAGCTAGCGCTTCTATGTCTGAATCTTTTAAATTTTGAGATGCCGATTGCATGACTAATGCATAATCACCTGCGTTCCTTGAAAGATTTCTGTACTCTTTAAGAGTGGTTATTAAATAGCCTTTTTGCTGACCCGAAACCCTCGGAAAGCCTGCTTGAGCATTGCCTGCCCCATTTACTGAATGACATGCCGTGCATGCTGGTATGCCTCTTTCTAAATCTCCTGCTCTGTAAAGACTTTCTCCTAGTGCCAATAGCTCAGCATCATCTTTTGCTTGACCCACGGCAGGAGATTGAGAGCTATAAAAAGCTGCTATATCAAGAAGCTGAGCATCTGAAAGAGTTTTAAGATAGGGAATAACAGCCATCATCAAGGCATTTTCTCGATCGCCTTGTTGAAAATATTTAAGTTGATCGCTTATATATCTTTGGTTCTGTCCAGCTAGACTTGGCCAGTCAGAATTAATACTTTGACCTTCAGCTCCATGACATGCTGAACATGTTGCAACTAATCCTGCCCCCGCCTGAGCATCTCCAATAGCCAACAAATTAGGCATCTTAACCTCAGCTGCAGAGATTGCCAAAGAGGTCATGCTTAAGCCAATGATTAAATAAGTTTTTAACATAAAGTGTACGTTGTGGTTAAGAAGGCATATTATATGTCGTGCGTGGCCTGA
>TARA_B100001113_G_scaffold56503_1_pt1 | contig 12567 bp, 8 predicted proteins | sample TARA_B100001113 | Tara Oceans TARA_B100001113 (sample SAMEA2622402) | marine metagenome | biome: marine biome (ENVO:00000447); feature: deep chlorophyll maximum layer (ENVO:xxxxxxxx); material: "saline water (ENVO:00002010), including plankton (ENVO:xxxxxxxx)" | depth 50 m | reverse complement strand
AACAAGCTCATCTACGAGTCAACCGTAACCAACGTTCTCTGATTCGCTAACTTAGCGATACGAGATTTGTTGTTGTAATCACACAGACAGAGTTTGTGTGAATCCGCCCCCTCATGCATTCTGGTGCATGGGGGGGCCTTTTTTTTTTAATTTCGACCGTCAAGATGTTGATCCCACATGTGGAGGGACGTTCCCCTTGAACTGTTCCATAGCGCTCGAATCAGGTGGATGTTGCTGTCCACCACCGAGCCTATTTGGTTGAGTATTGGAACCTTCAACCCAAACCGAACGGTCAACCAGGAGAGAAGAATACTGGCTTCAGTTGCAAATAATCCAACATGTAATGTTGTGAGGGTTGCATTTGAATAATCAATTTCTGCAAATCCAATCGAGGCCCATCGAGCAAACATTGTTACAAATACGCCTAGGAGTAGTAGCGGGGTGAGAAGATGCATTGCAGCTTCCTGGCGTAGGATTGTTGCGAATTTACCGTGTCTGCGATTAAACCAATGCTCTCGTTGGCGCAGCAGGTGTCGTTGCAACCCCTGTGCGCGTCGCACCTTCTGTCGAGAATGTTCTTTTCGCTCAAGAGGTGCATGATCAATAAAGTGTGCGTCCTCATCTTGAATGACTCTCAAACCGTTAATTCGGACATTGGTTGCAATTTGAGCATCATCAGCATTTGAGGCTTCATTCAGTGCATGAACATCCAATGCTTCGGTTCTCCAAGCCATGCATGATCCTTCGAGGAAGGGGGTACTGTCAAGTTTGGATTCCAGATTTCGTACCATAGAGAATAAATTTCGATGTCCCTCTTCTTCAACACGCTGACCAATACGTTTTGGCGAGGCACCAACGCAACCAATGCTTGAATCGGCAAACCATTGCAGGAGACGAGGAACAGTGTTGGATTCAAACATTGCATCCGCATCCGTCATCAAGGTGAGATCCGATTTGATCGAACCATGAATGTGGTTAAGAGCCTGCTTTACCGCAGCAGTCTTTCCCTTACGTTGCTCCATTTTCAACATAGTATAGCTTTCGAATGCTTCCTTTCCAACCCACTCTTCTGCAATGGATACTGAGTGGTCGGTTGATGCGGAGTCAATGATGACAAGATGTGGCTTGAACGATTGACATGTTTCTTTCAAATTGTTCAATTTTTGAGTCAGTAGGTTAGCTTCGTTCCATATCGGAAGAAGAATGGTGAGTGTTCCAGTAAAGTCTTCATCGGGTCGAGACAGAGTACGTTTTCTGGCCATGAAGAGGTCAAACCCATGCTTTGCATACGGTAAGGCTGCTATTGTTGCAAACCCAACTTCAAACAAAGCGGGTGAGAACAGCATGAACCTCTTTGTTCCCACTCCATTCTTCACTTCTCCGTTTGAAACAATGAACAAAGAGGGTTTTTTTCCATAGATGTCAAGTGTGCAGGACCGCTCACAACAATCATGCCGACTGTTGTGCATGTTGGGCCTATTTCAAGCCCAGGAGGTATTCAAACGGTCATCAGGACTCTTTCTTCCTACCCTCCAGAGGGTTGGGATGTTGAAACCGTAGAGAGCCACTCAAGTGGATCGTATCTGTCAAAACTTCAAGCCTACAACAATGCAAAACAGCGCTTAGAGAAACTCATCAATGAATCAGGAGGGGACATCCTTGTGCACCTTCATGCAGCGTCCGACTACTCGTTCATGAGGAAATTGCGTCTTGCTGAACATGCGTATCGTCTCGGAGGAAAGATTGTCTTTCACATCCATAGTGGGAACATCCTCTCATGGCTAGGGAGGAAAGACCGAGCAAGGAAGATGAAGCAACGTCTTCTCGACTGCAATGCCACCATTGTATGTCTTTCAGAGCGTTGGAAGGAACTCATTACACCGTTCCTTGGAAAATGCGTAGTTTCCTCAAACCCAATCGACCCGATCCACTGCATTGATCAAACGGTGATTCGAAAACCGAATCAACTTCTTCTCCTGGGTCGTAATGATGCTGTCAAAGGCCATGATTTCGCTTTCCAAATTATGAGGGAATTGAACAAGAAGGGTTTAGAATACGAACTTCATTGTACTGGACGCGATCGCGCTCCAGATGATCTTCCCAATGTGATTGCGCATGGTTGGGTATCGGCCGAAGAGAAAGTGAAACTCCTTCAAGAATCATCACTCTTGCTCTTACCGTCTTCCTACGAAGGACAACCCATGGTTGCACTCGAAGCTCTTGCATGTGGAACGCCCGTTCTTGCTTCAACTACGTTGCACTCACTACCAGAAATAGTTTCTCGGCCAGAGGAGGATACGCCAGGAAGTTGGGCTGATTCATTGAACAAACTACAGGGGTCCGATGTTAAATTGAATGAGGAACTTGATCGACACTCTACTAAATTCATCAATCTGATACTCCTTGATGTGTACCAAGAATTGATTGAACGAGACTGATGAATTTCAACCGTTCCTCTTCTTCACTGTGAAACGAAGGAGCATCCATCGAATATGCTCTCAAGATTGCACTTGCGACGGAATCTACATAACCGAATGTAGCGACAACGCCAAGTTTGTTCTCTAAGCAAAACTCTCCCATCGGAACACTTGCGCTTGTTACCGTTGGCCGGCCAAATGCAGCCGCATCGAACATCTTCACAGGTAGGGCTCCTTGGCGAATGTTTTCTGTTTCAGGATTATACATTGCATACATAACGTCAATTTCAGCCATTAATTCGATGAGTTTGCTTTCATCAAATTGCCCACGATAATCTATGTCTTGGTAGCGCTCATTCATTCGATTCACACACGGCCCATCTCCAGCAAAGATGGGTGTAAATCCTATTTCTTTGCAACTTTCAATGAGCAACACCATGGCATCATAATCACGAATCCGACCGAAAAAGCCTATTTTTTTCTTCTTCGGTCGTTCAAGTGGATTTGGGTTTCTAACATTCAGTACAACAGTTGACTCAATTGTGAACTGCTGTTTAAAATAAGCAGCAAGTCCAGGTGAGGATGTGAAGAAACCATCATAGGAATTCGTATTGTTTCTCAATTGTCTTTTCATTCTTGAAGAAAGATACCTCCTCAGAAAATTGGTTTTTTGCATCACGGGCCAAGCGTGAGCAATGTCATGCAAATCGAGGATTCTGTGAGCAGCCGTGATGTTTGAGGTACCAATTGAATCTGAATCATTGTGAATGACGAGATCGAATTGACCATGCAATGAAGTGAGAAATTTCTTTTTCTGACGTACAATGCTCACAGGACCGGATGAAGCTTTACGACCGATACGCTTACGCAAAATCGTATACCCTTCACGTATAGTTTTCCCATCGAGATTGTGATTGCGATCCCACGCAAAGATTGTCACTTCATGACCCTCATCTACAAGCCAACGTGCATGACGTTCAACACGTGGGTCAGGAGAACAACCGTTTGTAACAACCATTGCAATTCTAACCATTTACCTCACCTCGAATGCAGTCTGCAAGTATTTGGACACTCTCTGACCATGAAAGATGTTCACGAGCATACTCGATTGCAGATTGACTATACTCAGTGAATTCTTCATTGCTTATTGAATTCAGGAATGACGAAATTTCCGTACGTAAAACCGACGCATCATGCAACTGCATCCATGGTCCAACATCGTCCTCAAAACGATGTCCTTCGTGATCAAGGCCAACCACGAGCAAGCCACTTGCAAGGTATTCTCCTCGCTTGAGTGGACTTGCAAGTTTCCAAATTTTTGTTGTTGGCATTGGTAAAATCCCAATGTGATGGTCGTTCAATTGTTCAAGCACTTCATGATGAGACATGCGGCCTTTAAGGGTGAAAAAATCTGGATTTTTTGCATGCATCTTTTTGATTTCAGAAACCGCTGAACCCTCGCCAATCAACGTCAAATGACAAACAATTCCGACGTCGTTCCAAGCAACAATGTGCTTCATGAATTCGAGAATTCCTCGGTGTTTGTCCAAACGACCATGATACACAAATTTCCACGGTTCATCATCTTCACGAGAAAGCGGAATTGCATTAAGAGATGTAACGACACCTGTTTCAAGAACTGAAATGTTCGTAGCAGGAATGTTCGTAGATTGTTTAACAAATCGAAGATGAGCATTCGAAACCACAAACCCGGATGTGAACGAACCTTTCTTGACAAGCATCCAAACATCCTTCCAATCTTTCCATTGCATCTTTGCCAAGATTCCCAAATCAGCCGGAGGAGACCGATCGATTAAGAAACAGGGACGATTTTGTTGAGAAAGCTGTCGACCAACTTTCGTTCCTACTTGCCAGTCCATGATGTATGCATCATAATCTAATTCCATTGATTCGAGATGTTTGATAACTTTCTTCGAAAAAGAACGACTCTGAAAGCCTCGTACTGCATTTGTTTCCAATCCAATATGCTCCCAGGTCGCATCGGAGTGAGACCCGTCTTGTTCTGGGTTCATGATGGTTAAATCGAATCCCAGTTCAATGAGTCCGTTTGCGAGAGCAATGGGTGTTGTAGCACAGAAATCACCGAATTTTCGGTGAGTGATCCATAACAGCTTCATACGTACTCAAGTAGCGCTGTTCGTCTGGTTTTGTTGAAGATATCTGATGAATTGGATTATCCAACCATGTTTTGGTATGCATTTTCAACTAGTTCAAATATTCCATCAGAGAATTGTATTTTTGGTTGCCATCCTGTGGCATCTATCAATCTAGAATTATCGGCCATAGAATGACGAATATCTCCAACTCTCTCAGGCCCAAATATCGGAGAAATCTCCACATGTTTGGTATTGATTTTTTTCAGAGAGGTATTTATCTCGTTGATCAAATCAATTAGTGACAGTCTGGTTTGAGTTGCAACGTTGAACACATGGTTCTTTGCGCCTTTCCATTCGTGATTAAGGAATTTGAAAATTGCCTCACAAACATCATCGACATGAACAAAATCTCGAGTTTGAAGTCCATCTCCATTGACCCGCGGTGAATTTCCTTTAACCATCAGATCGACAAATTTTGGAATCACTGCTGCATAAGCAGAATCAGGGCGTTGTCCAACTCCATATACATTGAAGAATCGAAGAGCAACACCATTCAATCCCTTTCCTCTTGATTCCAAAATCTGTTCTTCATTCTGCCATTTTGATTCAGCGTATGGAGACAATACCATGCCTCCTGCGTCTTCATTGAGGGGGAAGTTTTCATTTTCACCATAAACTGCAGCACTTGATGCTACTATCAGTCGATTGACGCCGTTCAAGATACAACTGTCGATAACATTTTGAGTTCCAATTATGTTGATTTCTTCAGTTTCATGGGGGTTTTCAACCGATACAGGTACAGAAACTTGAGCACCAAGGTGGATCACAGCGTCGATCCCGTCGAGGAGAGAGTTGACCAACTCAAAATTTCTCAAATCTCCAATAACAACCGTAGCACCAAGCCTCTCAAGTTTGTCAGCATTTTCTCTGCTTCCAGTAGAGAGATTATCTAGAATCGTGACCGAATGACCCATGCTGAGTGCTAGTTTTGCAAATGTGCTGCCAATAAATCCAGCACCACCAGTCACGAGCAAGGTATGCATCAGACTGAATCAATAGTCGGAGGATTACATACGCTTCGGCGAATCATTCCAAATTACATTGATTTTAAGGCACATTGATATTACATCGGGAAATCCAGAATTATGATTCGGCGTACTTTAATGCGCAGGGCGTATAATTCTGGTCGTTGGGAAAAGGCACGGAATTATGCACGAAAAATAGTAAGTAAGCCAAAGGAAGAAAAACTTGCTCGTAGCGTTATCATTCGTTCATATTGGAATCAAGGAAATTATTCGATGGTACTGGAATTAAATCAAAAATGGGATGGAGAATTCGATTATCTTTTAGAACAAAAATCTTCAACAAGCGACCAGTTTGGGCCAGATGGGGATCGAATTTTTCCTCAAAGAGTTGTTGCATGGCACAGCAATCAACCTAGTCCCGGAGACACTTATATTGAATATGATGAAACAAATGTATGCAATAATTTTCTCCAAGAAGGGGAAAGAGTTTGGATGCGCCACCCTCATGGATGGACGTTTTGGGACATGCCTCTTGGGTTCAGCCTTAAAAAAACCCATCCGGATTTACTAAAATTAACTGCTGAGATTCTTCTATATCCTTGGTACCCTAATTCAAGAGGAAAATCAAAAGGATCTAGGAGAAAAGGAAAACAACCATCTCTCTCATTTTCAGCAGGCACCGATTCAACAGCAGCCTGCATAATAATGCCTGAAAATACTATCTTAGGATATCACCGTCGTTCGGTTAAATCAACCTTAGATCATAGAAATGCAGATACATTACTCGAACATTTGAAAGGAAACGGCCGAAACGTAATTGATGTGATTTCAAATCATGAGTTGATCCGAACATATCATGGTAAACAAATTGGTTTTTCTAGTGACTTTGCTTGTGCTACACATCTAATCCTACTCGCGGACATGTATGACATCGGAGCGATTGCTTTTGGTATGCCAATAGACAATAGCTACCTTTGGAAGGGAAGATTATATCGCGATTTTGGTGAAGGAGAATTTTTTCAATACTGGTCGGGTAGATTTGAATCAGCAGGTCTGGATTTGTTACTACCTATAGCAGGTATATCGGAAGCTGGTGCGTTGAAAATATGTAAACAAAGTCCGTTGATTGATTTGATGAATTCATGTTTGCGAGGCGACGGCAAAAGTGGATGCGGGGACTGTTGGAAATGCTTCCATAAAAATGGCCCTTTGGGCCGTTCGTTCAATATTGAGGCGCGGGAGATTCAAACGTTTCTAAATCGCATACCGATGCCTACTGCCATGCATGCCCTTTGGGCAATCCAAACTATGGATTTGTCAAGAAAAGCTCCTCAACACCTTACCCCTATGTTAGAAAGAGATCTTTCTTGGTGGTCGCAATTTTATCCTCCTTCAGAAAAAATCATCCCGATAAGGTGGCGGGAAGAGATACTTCAAAAAATTACTTCTCTACTTGGGATTATGAAAGAACCCTACCAATTAGAACAGGTGAATCTATACGATGAAACTAGAAAATAAGCCCATAAAATCAGTATTTGATTGTGTTTTGTTGCCAACTGTCAATAACTGAAACCAATAGCAAAACACATGGAAGAATCCGATGACTTGGTTGGTCTTGATAACGACTACCAAAGGCTTAGAAAAATATCTTCTCTCAAACGCGAAAACAGAAGATTACGCAACTCACCCTCCTTTCAACTCGGCGTTCATCTCACTGATAGCATTCGAAAGCCTTGGAAATTACTCCTTCTTCCGATCTCATTTCCAGCCCTATGCATTAAAATCGGATTAATTCGACTTGGTAAGAAAGCATCTCCAACAAATGGGCTAGGATTTGACGATGACATAAAACCAAGGAAAAATGCGATTGTTTTATTCCCTACCAACGGTGTTGGATTTGGTCATTTCACACGAATGTATTCTGTTGCTCGTGAAATACGAAAGCAAAACCCTGAAATGGAAATCATCTTTTTCACAACAATGCCGACGTTGCATATACCGTATGTTGATGACTTTGCCACCTATCATTTGGCGGGTAAATACAAACACAGCGATATGGATTCATCGACTTGGAACATGTTGGTTGAAGAAATGCTGACCCTTGTCTTGGAAACTCATAATCCCAAATTTTTCATGTTTGATGGTGCTTTTCCTTATCGCGGCATGTTAAATTCGATTTATGGAAGAGAAGAAATAACACGGATTTGGATGCGTCGAGGAATGTTCCGCAAAGGTTCGTCAATTCCAGTTGATAGTATCGAATATTTTGATCTGATTGTCCATCCTGGAGATGCAGTGAATGTTCCACAATCTGATTCTATTCACTCCGTTGAGACATTGCATATTCCTCCAATCACATTGCTAAGTAAAGATGAGATGTTGTCGCGAGAAAAATCAAGGAGTCGATTGAATCTTCCAATCGATGCTCGAGTAACATATGTTCAATTGGGAGCGGGTCAAATCAACGATATTGATTCTGAGATTCGGCTGACTATTGACGCCCTGCTTCATTATCCGGATATGCATATTGTACTCGGAGAATCAATGTTAGGTGAGCGATTAGATTCCGATCACGAGAGGGTTCATTTGTTGAGAGATTATCCAAATTCAATGTACTTCAACGCATTTGACTTTGCAGTCCAAGCAGGTGGATACAACTCGTTCCATGAAATGCGGAACATGGGCATTCCAACTCTTTTCTATCCAAATATGAACACAGGAATGGATGACCAACTCGCTCGATGTAAAATAGCCAAGGACGAAAACTGGGGCCTAGTTTTGGAAAATAGAACCCAAGATGGAATCAATCATTCAATAGAAGAATTATTGCAATTAAAGCCAACTAAGAGAATAATAACTGATTCAGGCGCTGTTAAAATTGCGAATTACATTAGTCAAAGAAGGTGAGAATTAAATGTCCGGTGAAAAATCTCCCGAATTCAAGAGGTTTTATCCGCCCGAGAACATAAACAAAGTGAAGAATGCATTTGATTTTTATATATCAGATGACGAATCGGTGATTTACAAACGGAACAATAATTCCAATCAGAAATTTTCGAAACTCTTGAAAGACTGGAACAACAGAGAGAATTTTGTTAGAATCCTTAGAGGAGAATTTTTCGACCCAATCCTAAGAAGTCACATATGTAATGGGTTTGACTTAGAGGCAGATGGGTCACATAAAATGAAATTCTTGCACGGATATCGTTTAGACATGATTAGAAACTATGCTATTGATGGGGACACGGCTAAGTTGGTACTTGAACAATGCGAAATTCTTCTCTATAAGTTAAGTATAGTAAATGAAAGTGGAACTTTTCTTGGAGATTGGGCGACACACAACCTGGTTTATTCTTTAGAACATTGCGCAATTTACAACATAGACTTGGAAGGATTTTTGACATATAATCCTGTTCCAAAATGGGCTGATTTTAATGTCTTTGAAACTTGGATGAAGGATGTAATTCGTCAACTTGAAGGTGTGGTTTCGGGAGAAGAATAAGCAATATGCCTGTAAGTTATATTCCTTGGTCTGTTTTGATTTGGTATCACAATCTCATATGGTAACTGATTCCTCTCTATCATTTTATTTTGAACATAATGGGTATTCTCGGTTAAGGATTCAGAACTGAAATTAGAGGCAGAGCCCTCTAGAACCCTGTACGAATAAAGAGTCTCTCTAAGGTGTACCATCTCGCCTATTTCTGAAAGCTTGAGGAAGAAATCATAATCTTCTGCGTTTCTCAAATCTTCGTTATGTCCACCTACTAATTCCCACGCGTCTCTTCTGAATAACCTCGGGTGATGAATAATCATAGATCGAGTCAAACGTTCTCGTGAATATAGCGGTTCTTCCCAACCTGAATCTATAATCTCTCCATATTTATCGATTCTCAAAAAATTCCCATATGCGCATACGTTTGTCTTTCCAATGGCACTGACAAGCAACTCAACTGCTCTGGGGTGCAAAATATCATCCGAATCTAATTGAAGAATTAACTCGCCAGAGCCTTGGGCGATTGCAATATTCGTTCCTTCTCCGAGGGTGGATAATTTCGACGAAATGATAATTTTCTCATTTGAAGAATAATGTTGTAATAGTTTAGCATAAGTATCATCAGCATCTCCTCCATTTTGTATACTTATCTCAATATTCTGATAGGTCTGCATCAAAGCGGAATTTACACATTCAACAATGTATGCTGCAGTATTAAAAGCAGGGATGTAAATGGTAACCTTTGGTGTATCGGGTAATTCTTTCCATTCAAGTTGATTTGGAAGTTTCATGCCCATTGGAATTTGTCTGTTCCCCCACCCTTCAAACATGGAGAGGGGGCCTTTCAAGATCTCGGACTCAAGAATATGCAATTTCTTCCAAGACTGAATTTTATTTAATGTTTGAATCATTTCTGCCTGTAATTCAGTTTCATTATTCGCTTGTGCCCAGATTCTCGTTTGATGTTCGATTTCAAACTCAGTGAGCCAGTTTTTCCTTCTTGGGCATGAGTACATTGTTATGTTATTTTCTTGAGCCCAAACGGCAATATGAAGGTCAACCATCCGCAGTGTATCAAAGCGTTCAAAACTAGGGATGCCTATTTGGCTGTGGAACGCAATCGTCCCAGTACCTAGGCAATTTACTTGGGTGAATGAGGAATTTGCAGATGTGAATGTATGTGTTCTCCGAAGGTCTAGGTACTCGGACCATCTGGTAACGGGAGGGCCTACCGGAAATACTGCTCCATGGACACCAATAATGCTTTTACGACCAAATCGATCAACATATGAGAGCATTTTTTCAACATAATCAGTTGGATAAGAGATGTCGTCATCAACAGTTAAGAAATAACCGCTAAATTCATCCATGTACTTGAATTTCCCGTTATCAGCATCATTCTTTTCTGAAAGCCTTACATCAATTCGCGAATCACTTGGTAAATTCGTCGGTGGCTTGTCCGAATTAACGTGAAGTATAATTCGATCAACTTTCTTTGTCTGCTGAAGTATGGATTTTATGGCATCGACCACGGTTTCGAATCCGCCAGGATATGTTGCCATGAAGACCGAAATTTCATCCTTTGATGAGTTCGTAACTTCAACTGGTTGTTCATTATTTCGTAGACCTAGTAGGTTTCGAAGTTTTTGATCAAAAATATTAGGTGTGTCCATTATCATTTCAGTAGAGGGCTCAGCAAAGTCACTAAAAGTAAATTCATTATTTAGCTTAACCTTATCATGTGCTCTTCTATATCCTGATACGTACCTTAACCGAGTCTCCCCCGGACCCATCCAATCAATCTCATTTGCGCCACCTCCGGTCAACGAATCATAATGATGGAGTGCGAGAATGTCTATGCCGCTGTGGCGGTAAATCCGGTTCGGACCTAATAAAAAACTAAGCCGTTCAAAAAACTCTGAATCCGCACTAAATCTTGCTCTCCCATCAAATCTTAGATGATTCTCATCAATGACTACCTTTCGAACAAAAACACCGACTAGGCAGAATTGAGAAATTTTACTACCATTAAACTGAATTTGACCTCGTTTGTCTATTCTAATAAAACGACCCATAACTAGGTCAACATCATGTTCTTGGATTATACTCATGCTTTTCGAAATTCGATCAGGATGATTCCAATCATCGCTGTCTGCAAAGGTGACATAATCGCCCAAGGCGATTTCAATGCCTTTATTTCTACAGGCATACGTCCCTGAATTTACATTCATTCTGATTCGTTTTATTCTTTCATCCGTAAGGAATTCATCATATCTAATTTTGTCGTTTGTCGGTGAACAATCATCGACGATGATTAGTTCCAAATTGGAATGTGATTGATTCAGGATTGAATTTACAGCTAATGGGAAAGCATCATTCCATTTGTGGACAGTCATAATCACTGAAACTAAAGCGCCATCTCCAGTCGTTTTCCCTTCCCTAAAGGTGGTGGGCAATAAAGAGTAAAAATCATAATTATTTTCGAAAAATGAATTTGGCATAACTCTACGCTTTTGAGAGGTAAAAACATCATTCAGAGTTTCCTTCGCTAACTCATGCTGTTCTGAATGCCGGTATATCATATGGAGTAGAAGTGACCTTTCAGTACTATCTCTTACTTTATCTTGCGTGCATTGAATCGCCTCTGTGTATCTTTTTAATTCCATAAGACACAAGACTTCATACAAAATAAGGGTTGGATCTGACAGATGTTTGTTTTGGGTATTCCCTATCTCTTCCAAGGCGCTTGCATAATTCTTCTTAACATGGAATGGCAACCCAACTCTTATTCGTTGAGTTCTGGTATCCGAAACTAGTCTATTTTCAAAAAGTAGATTTCTTGCGTAATCGATATCATTCATTCTTATCGCTGCAATCGCGATAGATGCGTAGTCTATCTTTGAAGACCTATGTCTCATTGAGAGAGTAATATCGGCCGCTTGTAGGATAAGGGAAGGGGAGCCAGTCAAAATCGCTGATTGTACTAGGTACAAGCCACAGACTGCATCCTGTGGTTCAATTTGAATGCATTCATAGGCAAAATGGAATGCTATTATAGGGTCGAATACCGATAAAATGGATTTTGCAATTTCTTGCCGCATTTCAATCTCTTCCAGCATGCAATTTTGACCAATCAATACCTCAATTAAGTTGTATAATCTCTTATCGAATCTATTTCTAACCAGATTCCTCAAGGAATTTGTAATTGGCTTAGCTATTCCATTTGGATTATTCATAAACATTTTTCTGATTAAATGGGGCTGTTCAGAACGTAAACAGTGTTCAATCATCCATGTGTGTATTGAGGACGAACTATCAATCTTAATCCCTGCATAAATCATGTTTTCAAGAATCTCTTCTGTCAAAAACTTACGGGGGTCGGTTCTTTTTCCAATAACCCTTACTGCTTCCTTAACCATTTCAGGGGGTGTGTGTTTGAGATACTTATGTATCACTCTTTCCAGAGAGGGCGATAGGATTTCATTGACGCATAGTGCCTCCAGTGCGTTTGT
>TARA_B100001113_G_scaffold262031_1_pt1 | contig 12635 bp, 18 predicted proteins | sample TARA_B100001113 | Tara Oceans TARA_B100001113 (sample SAMEA2622402) | marine metagenome | biome: marine biome (ENVO:00000447); feature: deep chlorophyll maximum layer (ENVO:xxxxxxxx); material: "saline water (ENVO:00002010), including plankton (ENVO:xxxxxxxx)" | depth 50 m | reverse complement strand
TGGGTGCTACACCCTAAATGGTTTTTCAGTTACAGAGCATTGGTGCCTGGCAGTAAGTATTTCAAGAACTATGGCTATCCTGTGCCTGGGGCAATGAATAAGAAACTAGGATTGATATCAATAACATATGGTGGACCTATGGTAACATATTTTAATTTTAGTCTGTTTGATAACATTCCTTATAGAAGGATCAAGAAAGCAGTATTCAACCTAGGAGGTATGGTAACAAAGTATATAAGATTTTATTCTGTATTGCCAAACATGGAAAAATCTGTGTTCGACAAACACATGAAAAGGGTTAGAAAACTCGCTAGGAGTTTAAATCCAAATAAGAAGAAAAAAATTAGTTGGTGGGGATAATGAAACAATCAGATATGAATGAATATAGATATTGGCTTGGTTATGCTGGTATAGTTTTTGGAATAATAATAGTTTTAACATTAGGAGCAGTATGGATATTAAATTAACAACATTGAAAGAACTTTACGAACCACATAAAGATAGACTTATTGCAAATGCAAAAAAATGTATGGATAATGCAATAGACCCATGGGCAGTGGAATATTGGACAAAAGTTTATGTATATCTTTGCAGACAGTATAAAAAACTTCAATAAAATAGCGGTAATTTACCAGGTTGACTAATTTCCAATATCTGTTATAATAGTGGTAATAATCAGGAGGAACAATTATGTATAAATGTTCAGTAAAAGCACAGTTGGTATTAGACCAGATAAAAACAAGATGTCAGGCAGATACTTCAACTGATAACAAATGGAAAGGTCGTTCTGGAAACTATATGTTCATTATGGGCAGAGAAAATCCAGATGGCAAAGCAACAGGTGTTGTGCATAAATTTGCACCAGATGGTGTAACGCACAAACTTGCTGGTTCTTTCAAGATCCTTGCAGACGGAAATATAACTAGATTTACTGGTTTGTCAAAAGCAAATTGGAATAGTTATATGTCTGACGCAGAAGCAGAATACAAAACAAATCATTCTGAAACTACTGCTGAGGAAGTTGAGACTACTTCGCAAGATAAGGTTGCAGTTTAACTTGTATTAAGGTGACGGGTGTAATGCCTGTCACCTATACTTTATGAAACCGAATACATTTAGAACAATTTGGCAAGTATTACTATTAGCATTTTTGCTAATAATTTTCTTAACTAGTTCATTCATTGGTGGATCATTCTATCCTAACAAATGGACGGTAGAAAAATTAGAAGAAGATTTCCATAAGAAAGAAGTAGACAGAGTAGCATTATTAGGTTTGCAAGAACCTGAATTTGAATTTGACGGACCTAATTCATTTATGGATGCAGTAGGAAAATGTGTAGACTATATTAATTTCACAACAGACAGAAGGTCCAGAGTTCCAAAATCAATCATAATTGCAATGGCCGGTGTTGAATCTGCATGGGGTACAAGCAGGTTTGCAAAAGAGGGTAATAACTTATTTGGAGTCAGAACTTGGGATTTGAATAGTCCACATATGAAACCGTTAGGAATACCAGATGCAAAGTTTGGTTTAAAGATGTATGAAACAAAATGCAAATCTATAAAAGATATGATAAACATTTTGAATAATCATCCTGCATATGAGAAGTTTAGGGAAGAAAGAGCAATACAAATCAAACAAGGTTATTGGGATTACCAAAAATTATTAGAAGGTATCAAGGCATGGAGTACTAATTCCAAATATACCAAAATGATTTATGCAACAATAGTTGACAGAAAACTTCCTTAATACTATAATAAGAATATGACATTCCATCTTGCAAGAGGCCTAACAACCTTAAATACTAGAAAACCCAAACCCAGAAAAATGACAGTGAAGAGATTACAGAACATCAAAAAGTTATGGAGAGAACATAACAAGTACATGAAGAAGATCAAAGCAAATTCTTGCATTATGACATTTGATGAATATGTGAAATACACACAAGGCAAATACAAATCGAAAAGAAAAATAGAAGTACTAGCAGATCCTTTTGGTAGAGATATTGCTTATTCAAGACCTAGTGAACCTATCCCAATGTCCAACACTATAGGAGAAGGCACGGCATCTAAAAAGGAACATATGCAATACACAGGCAAAAGAAAACTACTAGGTATTGCTACAATGCACAAATCAAATATGGTTCCTGTTTGGGAAGAAGAGGACGCAAAAGATATCGCAAGAATGAGGAGATAGTTTTGAAATATATTGATTATGTCAAAAGAATCATTTCAACCTTAAGAGATCCAAAACTTATTAGATTTCCAATAGAAAGAACAATTAAAGAAGATGACCCAAAAACAAAGAGATCAAAGAAACGTTTTTGGAAAGCATTGAATGAACAAAGACAATACGAACAAGATTTGACAGTGACTCGTATTCCACGTGGCGAAACTTCTCATGAAGAATGGTTGAGAGGATATCGTAAATGGAAAAAGAGTCAAAAGACTTTTGAAGACTGGAAAGAGTGGAAACAAAACACAAAAAAGAAGTAGTTCTTTAGAGCCAGATCGTAGTAGTAGCAAGTATTAAACTTAATAATTAACTTTATGAAGACTATCGGTGTTATAGGTGCAGGAAAAATTGGTAAAACTATTGCAACCTATCTTACATCTGAAGGCTTCACAGTCACAATCGCAGATATAGAAAAAAGAGATATACCAGGATTTATACAAGTTGATGCTTCAGACAAAAATGCATTAACCAACTTTGTTAAATCAGTAGATATAATTGTTTCAGCAACATTATATCATTTGAACAAGGGTATTGCAGATGTATGTGCAGAGAACGGAGTTGCCTATTTCGATTTGACAGAAGATACTGAAGTATCAGAGCATATCAGAGCAATGAATACTAAAACATTCATGATGCCACAATCTGGATTGGCTCCAGGGGCAGTGAACATCATCGCATCTGATTTGATTAGAAAGTTTGACACGGTAGAAAAAGTTAAAATGAGAGTGGGTGCATTACCTAAGTATCCGACCAATGCAATGGCTTACTATCTAACATGGTCCACAGACGGATTAATAAATGAATACGTCAACGACTGTGATGTACTTTCTAATCACAAACATATAAAAACACAACCACTGGATGGATTAGAACAAGTGTACATAGATGGTGACAGATATGAAGCATTTAACACATCAGGGGGTTCTGCTTCAATGTGTGATACATTTGCAGATAAAGTAAAATCATTAAGTTATAAAACAATCAGATACCCAGGACACCAAGCATCTATGAAATTTTTATTAGATGATTTAAATTTAAAACATAACAAAAAGAAATTTGTAGACCTATTTGATCAAGAAGTACCTTACACTACGGCAGACGTTGTTGTTATGCTTGTTTCTGTAATAGGTAAAAAGGACGGACAACTATTGGAAAAAACTTGGTCTAAAAAGATATATGGTGAAGATGGTCATAGTGCAATTCAAAGAACAACTGCTTCGGGTGTTTGTTCTGTTGTTACTGCTTATGCCAGAGGCGAACTAACAGGTGAAGGATTCGTAAGCCAAGAAAGTGTGGACTACAAAGTATTCACAAACAATAAATTTGGACAGGTATATTCATGAACGCAACAGACTACAACGAAATAGTAAAAAAATCAGTTGAAGCACAGGAACAATGGAAAAAGTTTCCCGCACCTGCACGTGGACAAATGATTCGACAGTTTGGAAATAGGTTGAGAGAAAATTTAGTTTCAGTTGGAAAAGGAGTTACGAGAGAAAGTAAAAAAATTTTAGTAGAAGGCATTGGAGAAGTACAAGAAGTAATAGATATGTGTGATTTTGCAGTTGGACTATCCAGACAACTTTATGGAAAAACTATGCCATCGGAAAGAACTGATCACAGGTTACAAGAAATATGGAATCCTTTAGGAGTGGTTGGGGTTATCACGGCATTTAATTTTCCAGTCGCTCCATGGGGATGGAACTTTTGTTTAGCAATAGTATGTGGAAATAGTGTCGTATGGAAACCATCGCCTAAGACTATGAAAGTATCGTATCTATGTAAAAAAATATGGGACGAAACTGTAGACAAATATTGCATACAAGAACATAAAGAACATCAATACAATCTATTACAAATTATAGACGGAGATGAATATCCTGCAAAATGGATGGCACAAGACGATAGAATAAAATTATTAAGTGCAACGGGATCAACTCAGATGGGTAAAGAACTTGCACCATTAGTAGGAGCAAGATTAGGAAAAGGATTATATGAGTTGGGAGGAAACAATGCAATGATTGTATCTGAACACGCAAACCTAGATTTGGCAAAGAGAGCAATAGTGTTTAGTGCAGTGGGCACTTGTGGACAACGATGCACAACATTGAGAAGATTGATAGTACATAGATCCAAATACGATGAACTACTTGAAGCACTTAAAAAATCTTATTCAAGTTTGCCTATCGGGGATCCAATTAAAAGAGAAAATTTAGTAGGTCCTTTAATTAATAATGAAGCATTGAAAAGAATGCAAGACGTGTTGAAAGAATGCAGAGAACAAGGATACACTATACACGGTGGAGAACCATTACCAGACTTAGGAGAAGGTTTTGTACAACCTGCTATTGTAGAAGTACCTGAACAATGTGATATTGTAAGGACAGAAACATTTGCTCCAATACTTTACACAATGAAATATACTAACCTTGATGAAGCAATAGCAATTCAAAATGATGTGCCACAAGGATTAAGTTCTTGTATATTCACTGACAATGTGCAAGAAGCAGAAACTTTCATATCAGCAGTAGGTTCGGATTGTGGAATTGTTAATATCAATATTGGGCCATCTGGTGCTGAGATAGGAGGAGCATTTGGCGGAGAAAAAGATACAGGCGGCGGTAGAGAATCTGGATCAGATGCATGGAAACAATATATGCGAAGATCTACAGTTACAACAAATTATGGAAAGGATCTACCTTTAGCACAAGGAATTGTATTTGATGCCTAAAGGTTTTTATATTGATCCTGATATAAAATTTGATATTGAAAAACTACAATCAGCACTTAAAGAAGTCGACTCAAGAGTAGCAAGGCAATCTCCATTAGGTGAAAGAGACATAAATGCTATCTGTCTAACACAAATTCCGGGAGATCCTAATTCAATCACAGGCGGTAATGTAAGAGGTTTATTTTGGACAAAACCAACAAGCACCTACGAGGAAGTACAACGAGAAGCACCGATCGATGAAACAAAATATTCTGAATTTGTAAAATTATTTGAAGATACCTATTTCAAAGAAGTTTATGATACACTAAAAACAAAATACCAAATAGGTAGAATTAGACTACTTTGGAAATTACCACGCACAACCTTAAGTTGGCATAGAGATCCAGAGCCTAGATTACATATACCAATAGTAACTAATTTTGGTGCTCGTATGTGTATTGATGACGTTGTTCATCATATGCCTGCAGATGGTTCGGTTTGGATTACCGATAATACCAAGTACCATAATGCTTTCAATGGCGGAGAAGAGGACAGAGTGCATTTGGTTGCGACGGTTTTAAACTTCCAAACTTCCGTATTTGGCTATGGTTTTCCAAAAAAATTGTAGTACAAATGGTAAAAAAAGCCAGTAAAATCAACGTTTCTAGCAAGATCAACTTAGGTTGACGTATTTGGAAAATATGCTATAATGTTTAATATGTTTAGGTTAATAATATTAATTGCGATATTTTTTGCAGTCTATCCAATGATTGGAACTGGATACGATCAATTTATGTCTGACTTCAATATAAACGGAGTTGGAGAAGTTGTATCTAATATAGTCACTGGATTTACAAATCTTATCGACAATTTTAAATCTTAAGGAGGGTAGCGATATGAATACTATCGTTAAAATAATGCTAGTTGTATTGACTAGTGTAATGTTGTCAAACTGTTCTACATACAAGATTAAATCTGATATGACTAAGAATGGTGTTGTCAATAAGACTCCAGACTGGTACGTGGATTACAAACACGAAACCTTTAGAAAATATCAGGAATCGGCTACGGCAGTTTCACCTGATATGGAGTTGGCAGTTAAGAAGGCGATATTACTTGCTAAGGCAAAACTTGCTGATAGGATAAATGGTGAGATGAACAATCGAACTACTATCAACAAAAACGAAGCAGGTACTAACGAAAACTTGACTGTGAGTGCTGGATCGCAAGATACGGTAGTGAATATGATTTCTGATACTTTGGTAAGACACTACAAGGTTACCAAACAGGAAATATTCATGACTAATCATAAATCTTACAGAGTATATGTAATGTTAGAAGTATCTAAAAAAGATATCAAGAAAATCATTGCAGAGATACAATCTAGTAAGAAAGCGATTATCAACACTGATGCAATAAACGATGCGGCTAGTAAAGTATTAGATTAGGACACCAATGAAAAATATTTTTTGGTTTATTGTCCTACTAATACTTTCGTTCGCAATATTGTATAGTACAGATGCAGAAGCAGGTGGTCCATGGTCGGATCAATACTGCGATGTAGAAACAACAACGGTTAGAGTTGTAGATCAATCAGGTAATGTGATTAACGAATACACAGAAGAGGTTGTGCATTGTGAGGACGGAGTCAAAGACTTTTTACACGGAATGGGTATTGCCTCAGAATGTAGATTCTTCAATTGGGATATGCCATTAAAAAACTCGATGGTGACTGAAAGATCTATTGCTTGTAAAAGATTGGACGGAGGACATGAAATCGTACCAGGTTATCATAATATTGATTAGCAGTTTATTTCTTGCTAATTGTTCAGCAACAACATCTTCTATGACGACAAATCTTTCTGAGACAGAAGGACATTTCATTAATATGAATCATGCTCCAATTAGTTTAGACGATGGTATAATCGGAGCCGCACCCGGCTTTTTATGGAATGCTTCTCAATATTTGAGATTCAGTTTAAACAAAACAGAAAAGAATTTACATAGATCAGCAGTATATCACGCACTTAACGAAACGGCCAACGGAGAAGTAACTTATTGGTATAGTAAGGATCGTAATGCCATGGGGCAAGTTAGAGTGATACACTCCTATCCAACTTCGGCAGGTTATTGCAGAGTATATCAATCGTTCATCAAATTAAATGGTGCAACAAGACATATGACCAACAATGCCTGTAAGATGATGGAATATCCTTGGAGATTTGTAAAATAAATTAAGACCAGGGTCTGCCGTTTTTCAAGCCACCACTGTTAGCATTATCAACAACATTATTACCAGAGTACTTCGTTGGCAAATCATTTACATTAGCCGTATTTTTTGCTCTATAAAATTGTGCAGATGTGTCGCCGTCTGCTTGTTTTTTTTCAGTTGCCACTGCTAATTTCGCCTCTTGTTTCGCTTGTTTAGTACCCGTAGACAGGGTTTTACATATGAATATGCTATCAGTGACTGCACCTATTGAGGCCAGTGTATCTGTGGCGTTATTAACGAAATTTTTGCTTATGTCTGCCAATAAAGCAACATTCTCATAATTTCCTACTGCTAGACCCTCATTTGAAGCAATAGCGGTTCTTAATTGAGTCAATGTTTGTCCATTGTCGATTGTTAAACTATATTTTTGACCTGTAAGTCCGTGGTATTTTATATTAATGTTTGCCATTTGTAAGAATATTTAGTGTATTTTTCTATTGAATTGATGTTAGTGATTATGTTATAGTAAATATAGTAATACATTTTAAAAGGATTAGTAAAAATATATGTTTATAGCATTCTTGACACTCTTGTCAGCACTATCAATCTCGGGTGTAGCAATATTTTATTCAGTGATTGGTTTAGCGGCCATTTTCCCTGGAGCATTTTTACCCGTAGTAATTATGGGAGGAGTTTTAGAAGTAGGAAAACTGATTACGGCCTCATGGTTGTATCGGAATTGGAAGTTTACACCTTTCCTTCTTAAAACCTACTTAACATCAGCCGTCATAATATTAAGTTTAATTACATCCATGGGTATTTTCGGTTTCTTATCGAAAGCACACCTCGAGCAAAATTTACAAGGCGATACAGTCAATCAACGTATTGAAATTATTAATGATAAAATTGCAAGTGAAAACGTAATTATAGAAAGACAAAAGAAAATTATTGAACGAGCAGAAACATCGTTAAACAGGGTATCCAATGACAAATCAGGCGACATAGAAATTGAAAAACAGAATATAATAAATGCAAATAATAAGTTAGAAACACTCCTAAAAATTGAATCCGATAGGATGTCTGAACTTACTGAAAAGTTAAAAACACTACTTGCGGTCGAGACCAATAATATAAGTCAACTTAACTTAAGATTAGAAGTACTTGATGCTGATGTCAATGCATTAAGAGATAAAAAAGGTTTATTCAGTGGTGGCAATCACAAAAAGGCAATGAAGTTGAAAGAACTGCAACAGCCTGAAAGAGATAAAATCAATAATAAGATTGCCCAGGCAAATAGGAATATGAATGTTCTAAAGGAAGAAAATCAAGCAGAAGTTGAAAAGATTGAAGCAAATATTAATAGATTGAAAAAAGAACACGCAGATGAAGTTGCCAAAGCACAGTCAAATATAGATGCCATGAGAGGCAATGTATCTTCCAATAAAGACGACATAGAAGCAAAAATAACTGCGGCAGAAAACAAGATTGTATCAGCACAAAATAATATAGACGGATTAATCATAGAAAGACAACCACTCGAATCATCATTGGTTAAACTTGAAGCAGAAGTTGGACCAGTAAAATATATTGCGGCACTGGCAGTAGATGTTGGATTAGCAGATAACGTTGATACCTCATCAGCAGTTAGATGGGTTATAATTGTTTTAATATTTGTATTTGATCCACTTGCAGTATTATTGTTAATCGCGGCCAACCAAAGTTTATTGAGACGCTATCCACCAGAAGCACCGCCTCCACCGGATGAAATTATAGACTTAGAAAAACCTGATCATGACTTAACTTTTGATCCACCTGCAGGAAAAAATGAAACACCTGAGGAAAAAGCATGGAACTCTATGATAAGTGAAGCAACACAGGCCGCACAAAAAGAACAATTACAAAAAGCAACAGAAAGACTACAGGATTGGCAAAACAAGTTGGAAGAGTTTAACAAAAAAGTACCTAAGCCTGAAGAAAAACCAATTAAAATTATCACAGACGAAGATAAAAAAGAAGATAAAAAAAAAGAATTTGAAGAGAGAATAGCCGCTGAGGCAAAAGCATTAGAAGATTACGCAAATAAGGCCAGAGAGGAAGACCTTATTATTACGGCACCTAAACAGGAAGTAAACATTGAAGAAGAAACAATGTATGATTTAGAACCTACACCTGAGCCAGCAGTATCGCCAATATTACCTGAGGCAAAAGAACCTAAAGTGTTAGATCAGTTTAAGCCAAAAGAGGTAAGGAATGCCAAACCTTTAGAAATTATTACACTAGGCAAATCAATGAAATCAGAATCAGAGAGAATTAAACCAGATCTCACCGAAGTAATTGAATCAGAAACAACTCTAAAACCAGCACAAACAGATGAAGAACGTGATAAAATACTAAAACAGTTTCACGCAAAAGCAGGCAACTATGAAGATATTACGGAGGATGAATTGAAAAAAGAACGAGATGAAGCAAACAAGGCTCAATTCCTAGCCGATGTATCTTTGACTGACGAGGAGGCGGCAAGTCACCCACCTATTACTGCATCACGTTTGGCATTCTTTCAAGATCATATAGATGATATTTTGAGAGGTAGTACAACATTTGAAAACTTACCACCTGAAATTGCTAAGACCTGTGCATTACTAATGGATGACAGATTTGAAAATCCTCAAATTATAACAAAAGGTTCAGCACTTAAAGAAGAGGAAAACGACTTACCTAAAATGACTACAGAACAACTTGCAGAAAAGTTTGCACAAGAGCCTGATACTGAAGATAGAGATATATCCGAAGATGAATTAGATGCACTATTGGACGGATTCGATCAACCAGATCCAGAAGAAGAAGGTAAAAAATATAAAGTAGTAATCCAGAATGGACAAAAGGTAAGAGTACCTGTTGAAGAAGACCAGGAGTACAAACAAAACGAAGAACAAGAAACATCTGGTAATTGGTCTAAAATTTTAGATATAAAGGAACCAGAGAAGAATGAAATTATACTTCCTAAAATGGAAAATACTGAGGATTTCGAGGATCGAACAGATGAAGAATTGGTAAATGTACAACCTGAGAACACAATTTCACCTGCTAAAATAAGCAATCATAAAAAAAGAATGATAGATGATGTTGCTTACCAAGAAAAAATTGAAGCAAGGATTGATGATCTAATAAGTAAAATTGAGAATAAAGAATTAGCACTAGATGACTTGACAGAACAAGATAGACAAGTTATAATAGACATAATGAATCAGAACGGATAGGATAAAATGGCAATACCCGCAGGAGAGAATAAAAACAAAGGTGCTCAAGATAAACAGGGCAACAAAGAGTTTTCTAAAGAGACACCAGCAATAGGTAAAAAACTTACTGATCTTAAAAAGAAAGATGGTACGGTTACATTAATTACTCCACCTTCATGGTTCCAAAATCAAGATGTATCTTTTTGTTTGATCAACCTAAGTAAAAGAGATAAAGATAGTTTTGCCGATCAGTTAAACAAACATATGTCCAAAAAAAATGTTAATCTGTATATTTGGGATGACAATAACTTTTCTGGATTAGATCCATTTGGAAACGAATCGGATGCTGAGTATGAGAAATATTTAGAAAATTGGAAACCAAATCAAAAAGGAAGAGATTATAGTTGGCTTCTTAATGCCTGCAGAGCATCAACATATATTATAATGAATATGGATTATTCATCTAGGCCATTAATGGTATGGTCAGGTTATATTCTCACATTATCTAAAACATTTTTTATTAATTCAAACTTTGACGATGCTCAAGCATATGCAGTATTGAATAGAAATAAAATAGCCGGAGTTCCAGAGATTTTTCCTAAAATCGCAAAAATGAAATCAGACAAGTAGATTAATGAGTGAAGAAAATTTAATCTGTTCTTTTTGTCAGAAATCACGTAAAGATGTAACAAAGATGATTGTCGGTGCAGGCAAGGTATCTATCTGTAATGAATGTATTAAGTTATGTAACGAAATACTAGCAGAAGATATAAGCAAAGTATCAAAGGAAAAATTAATTCAAGGTGGACACGGATTACTGAATCCGGTTGATATAAAAGATCATTTAGATAAATTTGTTATAGGCCAAGATTATGCAAAAACTGTTCTATCAGTGGCAGTTTCTAATCACTATAAAAGAATTGTATCGCCACCAAAAGATTTAGAAATTGAAAAATCAAATGTGTTAGTACTAGGACCATCAGGATCAGGTAAGACTTATATGGCAAAAACGATTGCAAAATACCTTAATGTGCCTTTTGCCATTGCTGATGCAACAACACTAACTGAATCAGGTTATGTTGGAGAGGATGTAGAAAATGTAGTACAAAAACTTTTTGCTAATGCAGAAGGTGATGTGCAACTCGCAGAAAAAGGTATAATATTCATCGACGAAATTGATAAGATTTGCCGTAAAGGAGAAAGCACATCAATAACAAGAGATGTATCTGGAGAAGGTGTACAACAAGGATTATTAAAAATCGTAGAAGGTACAGAGTGTAGAGTACCGCCACATGGTGGTAGAAAACATCCTGATCAGCAAATGGTTACAATCAACACAAAAAATATATTGTTCATCGTAGGAGGAGCATTCAATGATTTAGAAAAACAAATTAAAAGCAAACATTCTGCAGGCATAGGCTTTGGTCAAAAATTACAACATGACCAGGACGAAGAACAGTTTTTATCTCAAGTTGAACCTGAGGACCTAATAAAATTTGGACTTATACCAGAATTTGTTGGCAGATTTTCAGCAGTTACTCATGTAAATGCTTTGACTGAATTACAACTCGTGCAGATATTAACAAAACCACAAAATGCTTTACTGAAACAATATCAGTATATGTTTAATCTAGACAATATTAAATTATCAATGACACAGGGAGCCAAATTAGAAGTTGCCAGAAGAGCAAAAGAATTAAAAACAAATGCTAGAGGATTAAAAAACATATTAGATAAATTATTACTTGCATATCAATTCGATGCTCAAGAAATGAGTAATAAAGGTGTAATAGAACTTAAAATCGATGAAAATGTAATAACTAAATCTGCTGACCCAACACTAATATTTAAAGACAGTAAAGACAATGAAAAACTACAAAAGAAACAACACAAACAATAATTGGTCTTTCGATAGACCAAGTAGAAAACCGGATAGGCCAAAAATGGTTACTGATGGTTTCGAGGTGCACGTTAAAGATAATGACGTTATGAAGGCATGGAGAAAATTAAAGAAAAAAATAAAAGAGGCAAGATTATTAGAAGAAATTAAAGATCGTCAATATTATAAAAAACCATCACAGATCAGGCAAGAAAAACTTAAATTAAAGAAGAGAGCAATTAGAAAAGCCACAAAAGAAGCAGAAGATTTCCGTACAATGAACGTTAAAAGACAACGTTAATTACCAAAAAAATATTACCAAAAAAGGTCGCAATTTGACATATAGTACATATATGTTATAA
>TARA_B100001113_G_scaffold106034_1_pt1 | contig 12638 bp, 12 predicted proteins | sample TARA_B100001113 | Tara Oceans TARA_B100001113 (sample SAMEA2622402) | marine metagenome | biome: marine biome (ENVO:00000447); feature: deep chlorophyll maximum layer (ENVO:xxxxxxxx); material: "saline water (ENVO:00002010), including plankton (ENVO:xxxxxxxx)" | depth 50 m | reverse complement strand
GACTTGGTACAATATTGAATATTATCCTTGACCCTATATTTATTTTTAATCTTGAAGATTATGGAAATTTTGGATTAGGAATGGGAGTAAAAGGTGCAGCTTTAGCGACTGTAGTCTCGCAACTGAGCGTGTTTCTGATTTTTATTTATATGTTATTTGTTAAAGAGCATGCTTATATCACGTTTAATCTAAAAGATTTTTCTCCATCAAGATCAATCCTCTGGGATATCATTAAAGTAGGGTTACCTGCCTCCTTATCAATGATCATTATGGCCGTAGGTCAGGGTGTGTTCAATAAGATATTAATTCATTATTCTTCCCAAACCGTAGCAGCATACCAGGTTGCAGGTAGATTAGATATGCTGATATTTCTCCCTATCTTTGCGATTGCTGGTGGTATGACTACACTTGTGGGTATGTTCTATGGTGCAAAAGAGATCAGTGCTCTTAACCAGATAATTCGTTATGGGATCAAAAGTTCATTTATTATCACTTTAATATCATCCGCATTTGTTTATTTATTTGCAGAGACATTCTCTTCTTGGTTCACAGATGATCAGGAGATTATAGATGTATCCGTTGGCTTTTTAAGATTGTTAAGCCTTATATATCCATTGGTTGCTATTGCAATAACCTCTGGCAGGGTAATGCAGGGGCTAGGTAAAGGATTACCCGTTTTAATAATTACAGTAATAAGGGTATTAGGTATTAGTGCTCCACTAGCACTTTATTTTAGTTTTATACTAGAAAAACCTGTAGAATGGAATTGGTATGCAATGATGATAGCTGCAGGTATTTCATTTACAATTGCGGTATATTGGGTACGTTTTGAATTGAATAAGATCAATAAGATACATGGAGAAACTATATGAGTCTATTATCTAACACAGAGATCCAAAAATGTATAAGTGATCTGGATGGTTGGGAATATGTGGATGGTTCGATCAAGAAAACATTTTCATTTGATAAATATATGGATAGTATATCATTTATCAATTTGTTAGCAAAAAAGGCAGAAATAGAAAAACATCACCCAGATATGTACGTTGGATGGTGTAAGATAAAAATAATATTTACCTCACATGATCAGGGAGGGGTAACATCTGCTTGTATAAATATGGCGAAGCAAGCAGATAGTATTATATAATATATTAGATTTTACGTATAGATGTGATCAGAGCAGCACAAATAGCAGATTTGATAACATCGCCCACAAGAAATGGGTAAAATCCTATTAAAAGGGCATCATTGATTCCTATTTTGAATGCAGCAAGGTAGAGAGTTCCAAAGATCAAGATCAATGTAGTAGCAGCAAAACAGGATAAAAAACTATTTAGTGGTTTTGAAGTGAAACCATTTTCTGCTAGATATCCTATGAGGAAAGCAGCTATGATAAATCCCCACAAATAACCTGCTGTTGGTCCTACTAATACATGAGGACCTGCTTTCATTTGTGCAAAGATTGGAATACCCATAGCACCCTCCATAAGATAGCAAAGGACAGATAGTGTACCTTTTTTTGAGCCTAATAATGCTCCAACCAAGACAACGCCAATGGTCTGACCTGTGATAGGCACAGGGCTAAATGGTATCGGAATCGAAATCTGTGCTAGGATACCGATCAATAATGATCCGATCAAGACAAAGAAAATATTAGCAGTTTTATCATTGATTGATAGAATACCAGTACTATCAAATAAAATTATTTTTGTTTTCATCATATTAATTTATTTAATTTTTAATTAATTGGCTTATGAAAGATCTTTTTTATTAAATAATTATAAAGCCACTCAGGAACGATTTTAGCGATTAAAATCAATATCTTGTAGTGCCACGGATATACATATGTATTTTTACCTTTAGAGATGACCTTAACAAATCTTTCAGCTGCTTTATCAGGTGATTTCATTGGTAGCTTTCTTGCAGGTCCCTTAACAATGGGTGTGTCAATAAACCCTGGGCAGATAGATATAGTCTTGATGTTGTGCCTCTCTAATGTAGGTCTCCATGAATCAAAGATCATTCTAACTGCAACTTTTGAGCTTGTGTACCCACCATGGAATGGTAAAGGAACATAGCTAGCGACTGAACTGATACAGACTAAGGATCCACTTTTTTGTTCTTTCATAAATGGAATAAATGGCATTAGTGTATTCGTAACACCCAGTATATTAGTTTTTAATATATTATTTATTTCCTCACTACTACCTGAATAAATATTATCATTACCTCCAATACCTGCATTTGCTATAACACAATCAATTCCATTAGCATCTTCAATAAATTGTTTTGATATCATTTCACATCTATTCCTATCCTGCACATCCAGTTGATAAACGAATGGGGTACCTCCAAGTTCTTTGCATTCATTTGACACTTCATTCAGCATTTCAATTCTTCTTGCTGAAAGTCCAATGACACATTTTCTTTTTGCATATACCAGTGCAAGTGATTTACCTATACCTGAAGATGCACCTGTTATAAAGGCTTTATTCATAGATTGAATCTATCGTTTTCCCTCGATATATTAAAACCTTTATGTCTAATTTGATTATACTCAGGACTATTTAGTTTTATTGCAGGGTTGGAATGATTCAAATGTATAAAATGGACTTTCTGTCTATTTGGGGTACTCAAATCAAATAATAATTCAATCGATTCCACTATAAATGGATGAGGTATTTCGCTCATATCTCGGTGCGGTATTTCATTTTGTGAAAAAAATGTTCCATCTAAAAGTACAGTATCATTATTAAGAATAACTTGGAATATATTTTGCTCCCATTTTTCCCATTTATCTATATCAGGTATATATACTAACGATTTGTTTCTCCCCATAACTCTATACCCAACAGTTTCTGAGTATTCGTCTCTGTGCGGTACCAAAAATGGTTCAATAAATAGACGATCTCCGATTTTGATATCCTCATTCTCTCTTATTTTTTTTATTTTAATATTTTTCAATTTAATTAATTGATCCCATGGACCATTATTTTGAAAAAAATATTCCATTTTTTCCATCATAAAGACGGGTATATTTTTTTCTCCCATAATTTCTCTACCAACATGCATAAGACCAGCGTAGTGGCCGATGTGGGCGTGAGTTAAAAATATGCCCGCTAGTTCTGTCTTATGGTCTATAGTTAATTTTCTGTATTGTTCAGGAAAATCTAGAGTGGCATCTATCATCCAGCTTTTTTTCTGTTGTGGGTCAACTATACCGATGCATGCTATTTTTTCTCTGCTACCATCTTTCCAGAGATTTTTACAACAAACTTTTTCACACCCAGCTTGAGGAGAGCCACCATCCTGAGCTATTCCGAGGGTAACTATATATGGATACTCATAATCCCTACTTAAACCTATTGTTATAGAAATAAAAAAAAGTCGTATTATTATATTCATAATTTTATTTTAATATTTTTATTGTACATCCAAAATAATATAATCCAATAAAAAACAATATGAGTTAATGCAAAAAGTAAAGATCCATTAGTATCACCGGCCAACGGATTAAATATAGTTTTATAAAGATAGCTATATGCGCTTACCATATTACCATTTAATTCAAAATCTATTTTTAGAATAGTTTTGACCCAAAGACCTGAAAAAATGAAGAGGAAGATTGAGTTAGTCCCATATACTTCAAAGGCCCAAAATATTTTTTTCCAATTTTTTATATCAATTAAATAGGTTAGTAAAGAAAGAAAAATAGTCGCTATACCTCCTGTAAACAGGACATACGAGCTTGTCCATAGTGGTTTATTGATTGGCAGGATATATCCCCATAAATATCCCGTGACTGTTATAATGCTTCCAAAGATTAGCATTCTTTTTGTACAATCATTATAGTTTTTTGTAGTGTGTAGCATCCCCCCCATAAGGTACCCTATGATTATCGTACCAATTGATGGAATTGTGCTTAAAAGCCCCTCTGGGTCAAAACTTATTCCAAAACCACCATAGAGATGATTCTCTCCAAGTATAATCATATCAAGTTTTCTAACTAGGTTTGTCTCAATGCTATATGGGTAAGTTGAACCTCCAATCCATAGAATAGCCCAATAGAATAATAATAAAGAGGTTAAAATTTGAATCATTTGTTTGAAATCAAATTTTATTATTAATAGAGCACTTATCCCATATGCCAGAGCTATTCGTTGAAGGACTCCGAGATATCTAAAGGTAGACCAATCCCAATCTTGTCGGATAAAAGGAAATGCATTTAGTAAGACTCCTGCAATAAATATTGAGGAACTTCTTTTTAGAATATGATAATAAAATTTCTTTGATGGAAAGTAATGCCATTTTACAAACGCAAACCTCATTGATGCTCCAACTAAGAAAAGGAAAAAGGGGAAAACAAGATCTGCAATTGTACATCCATGCCATTTGGCATGACTGAGCGGTGAATAGATATGGGCCCAACTTCCTGGAGTATTAACAAGTACCATAAGGCAAATGGTAATTCCTCTAAAAATATCGATTGAATATATTCTTCTTGGTTCTGACATGATTTAATTTATTTGATAAAATTTTTCATTAATCTTTTTCTCCATAATTGGTGTTAATAGGTATGTATTTTATCATTAACAATCCTGGGATTGTTGAGATTACTACCCAAAAAAAGAAATTATAATAGCCTAAATATTCTTGTAGTCCGCCACTAAACATGCCTGGAAGCATCATTCCTAAAGCCATAAAACCTGTACAAATCGCATAATGTGCTGTTTTATGCTCTCCATCAGAAACCATCATCATATAGAGTAAATAGGCAGTAAATCCAAAACCATAACCAAACTGTTCTATAGATATTAAGAATATGATTAAGATATAATTACTTGGTTGAGCTCCAGCCATATATACATATACTAGATCGGGAAGTTTCATGGCCAAAGCCATCCAAAAGATCCAAGTTTTTAATCCATGCTTTGCAGCGAAAAACCCACCTAAAATTCCACCTAGCGTGAGCATAATGGTTCCGACTGTACCGTACGCAAATCCATACTGAGTTGTTGTTAAAGAGAGTCCACCAGCATCAATTGAGTCAACCATGAATAGTGGAGCAATCTTAACAAGTTGTGCCTCTCCAAATCTATAAAAAAGTATAAAAGCAACAACTAATCCAATTTTAGGTTTATTGAAAAATGATATTAAGACCTGGATAAAGTTATATATAACTAATGTGACTTTTTGTTTTGAAAAGTCTTTATCAGATGAAGGTAAAGGTAAAATCCACCAATGATATATCGAAAACATTATAAACATTGCGCATAATATTCCAAATGTTATAGACCATGCAGTGGTTATATCACCAGTCCATATTTCCATTTTACCAGCTAAAATGATTAGTAAGCCTTGTCCAAAAAGGATGGCAAATCTATAAAAAGTATTTCTAATGCCAATCATCCATGCCTGTTCATGGGTTGATAGAGCAAGCATATAAAATCCATCTGCGGCAATATCATGTGTTGCTGAACTAAAGGCTACTAGCCAGAAAAATGCTAGACTATATTTTAACGGTTCTGAAGAGGGTATTGTAAAAGCTATTCCTGCCAGTCCTACCCCGATCAAAAGTTGCATAATTATAATCCAAAATCGTTTTGTACGGAGTATATCAACTATTGGGCTCCATATTGGTTTGATTACCCATGGTAGGTACAACCAACTAGTATAAAGTGCAATCTCTTTATTTGATAAACCTAATTTCTTATACATAATGGTTGAAACAAGCATTACGAAAGCGTATGGTAATCCTTCAGCAAAATAAAGTGAAGGTACCCAGGCCCAAGGGGCTTTATAGTTTTTTTTCAACATAGCTAATAAATTTTGATTATTTCAGAATTAGAATAATAGTGCATTAATATTTCTTTAGTCGATTTTTTTGCAAGTGCCATTCCTAATCCACCAATCTGACATAAACCAACACCATGCCCCCAACCAGCACCGATTAATTTAAAATATGAAGGTAAACGATTCTTGTTTTTATCTATTTTGATAGTAAATGCAGAACTAAAAAGAAAATCAGGGTGTAGTACACGTCGTATTTCATATTCATTGTTTATATTTATAGTAATTATTTTGCTATTAATTATACCTCTGATTTCGAGTTCTAGTATCCTTCCAGATACACCTCTATTAATAGGTTTAAGAGAAAGTATGGATTCGAAACTACAATCCAACTTTTTTGATATTAGATTAGTTAATTCTTTTTGTTTGAATTTGTAATTCCATCTAAAGTAAGATTTATGTTCATCGACATTACCTAGATAGTTTTTAAGAATTTTTTCATTTACATAATTTGGACTACAATAATAGTTTTGGTCTTTTTTGATCCATGAATCAAATACTGATTCAGAATTAAATTCAGGAAATTCAGATTCTGTTCCATCGACTATACCTTGGAGATAATCTTTTGGCTGATCTTTCCATACATTTTCATTATTTTCTGATATACCACCACAAGATTTAGAATACCTGGAGTCACATATTCTGTTTTCATGCATTAATACTAAACCAGCAGTATTTTCTGTTGCATGAACTGCAGATTTTGTAATATTCTCGACGCCTTGATACCTTTGGCAACAGTCATCATTACATGCATCAATCCCTAACTCTACATGTTTTTGCTCTGATGCAGCGAGGAGCCATGAACGTGCGGCTATCGTTTGAGTTTCTAGTAGTGCAGGAGGGCAATTACCACTCATTTCTGATGTTGCTACACACATAAGATACTTTTCTAAAGGAATATGATTAACGACAAAAAGGTGACCATTCACAATTTTTATCTCAATATCACCTAAAACACTTATTGGAATTTGTTTTTCCCAATGGAATCCTCGACCTGCAATTACTGGGAAAATAGTAGTTTTTGAATTATTGGGTTTATTAGATATTTTAAATATAGAAATTATTTTTTTATTGGATAAAAGGTTACCATTCTTTGATTCCAATTTGAAATTTTTATCAGTATGGGAATCAAAAATTTGAACGAAATTTTGTTTATCTTTAGGGAGTATTATTCCAATTGATACTAGAGGCTCTTCATTCGGTGTTGTTCCTTTTATAAGCATGCTTTTTTCCAGGCAGCTCCTAGTGCTGCTGTTCTTCTGTCGTACGACAATTCTATTGGAAAATCTGTTCTTCTTTGAAAAATATTTATTATAGATGAATCACTATTTTTAAAAAATTGACCTAGCCTTTGACCTATAACAATTTTTTCAATATCTTCATTTTTCAATTGAAAATATTGAATTCGATTTTTAATTAACATAGAAAAAGCATTTGATGCATCCTCTAGAATTGAATTTAATTTATGTACATTTATTAGTTCAGATAGTGTTTCTATATTTGAACTATATTTTTGGTTATATCTTTTTAATATTCCAGAAGGTGATAAAAAAGATTCGACACTCTCATTATTTGAAGTCATAAGTTGCCAGGCAGATTTTAAGATTTTTGAATTTTTGAAATTAATTAATCTATTATCGCAAATTATTCCATCAGCAATCCCTGTACCTCCACCAATATAGATCCCATTAATTACATCTTGCATTTTTCCTATTGTAGATTTCCATTCTCCAATTACACAACAATCTGAGTCATTTAATAAATCGTTAATATTATCTATTTTATTTATAAAATTTGGAATTCTAGGACCATTAGCCATTATAACGATCCCATTTTTATTTTTTATACCAGGGAAACATAATCCTATCCTGTTCTCTGAGAATTTTGATAAAATATCCGATATTATATCACAAATTACATTTCCCTGTTTGATCTCATCCTTTGTGAGCTCAATTTTTTTTTTTTGATATTCTATCTTCTGTACATCTAAACTAACAGGAATAAATTCGCTATTCCATTTGGGATGTTCTGAATAAAGAAATTCTTCATTTATATTTCCAGGAATTATTTTTTGTGAGGTTTTATCAAATCTTGCAGATTGGACCATGATTTTTGTTGCACCACAGTCAATACCTATGTAGAGATTATCTTTCATTAATACTGTATATTGTTTTTATGTTATTTATTCTCTCAACAGATTCCAATATTCTTTCCTCAGATATTTTTTTTGATTTTACAAGTTTATAAATTGTTTCTATCGCTCTTGGAATATAATCTTGATCATAGATTAGATTATTACCAAGACAGAATAAATCTATGCCTGCATTGAGCATTAGTTCAAATGTTTTACTGAAATCATAATGCTCTGATATGGCTCGCATACTTGGGTCATCACAAATAATTAATCCTCCAAATCCCAAATCATCTCTAAGCACATTATTAATAATTAATTTTGATAAAGATGAAGGATAGTCAGGGTCTAATTTTCTATAGAATGCATGGGAAACCATAATCATATCAAGAGCACCATCTTGTATCAATTGATCGAAAGGTAAAAGATCTTTCACTGTCCATGTTTCTGAAAGGTCTGTTTTTTCATCATGGGTATCTAATGATCCAGATCCAAGCCCTGGGAAATGTTTACCACAAGAAATTATACCACAAGATTTGTGTGCATTAATAAATATTTTTGCATGTTCAACTATCTTTTTAGGATCAGGTGAAAAGGCCCTATGAGAATCATGCATCACTTTTCCTGGTCCAATACTAAGGTCAAGTACAGGGGCGAAGTTTAAATTAATACCAACTTCAGATAAAGTTGAGGCTACTGTTTGGGAGTATTGATTTGTAATTAGAGTATTATTTAAATGTCCGATATGCTGCCATGAGGGAGTATCTTTAAAACCATAAATTGATTTAAGCCTATCAACTTTTCCACCTTCTTGGTCTATTGATATTAGTAATGATTGTTTTCCAATATCTTGTAGCTTGTCAACAAGAGTTTTCAATTGATTTGGTGATTCTATATTTCTTGTACCATTGCCACCAATCTCTAAATCTTCATCATATAAAATGATCCCTCCAATATTGTAGTTCAATATATAATTTTCAATATCAGAGCATTCACTAATAGTTTTACCACGAAATCCTGCTATTATTAGTTGACCAATCTTTTGCTTAATAGAAATAGACATTACTTAAAAATAAATTGAATAAATTAAATCACGAATGAAAACCTTTATTATATCGTTTAAAAATTATATTGGTCTTATTTTATTAATATTGCTAAATCTAAGTTGTGGTTTTGTAAATAGAGTAGATTTCAATGCTAATCATAAATTGTCACCTTTGCTAACAGGCCTAGATGTTCTTGAAAAGAACCAATTTAATGAACTGAAAGGTAAGCGTATTGGATTAATAACAAACCAAACAGGGGTTAATAAAAAATTAGTTCAAAATATAAAATTATTTATGAATTCAAAAAATGTAGATCTAAGGGCAATTTTTACTCCAGAACATGGATTATTTGGCTCTGTGACTGCAGGTAAAAAGATAAACTCTGATGGTGATAAATTATTTGGTTTTCCAATACATTCACTTTATGGTGATTCAAAAAAACCTACAGCAGATATGTTAAAAGGTTTAGATTTAATTATTTTTGATATACAGGATATAGGGATACGATCATATACTTACATATCTACAATGGGACTAGCAATGGAGGCAGCTGCTGAAAATAAAATAGAGTTTATGGTTTTAGATCGACCTAATCCACTTGGTCTGAAAAAGGTAGAGGGTAATATATTAGATATTAATTTTCAATCTTTCATAGGTAAATATCCTCTGCCATATGTCTATGGTTTGTCCTGTGGTGAACTTGCAATAATGATAAATGAATCCGGGTGGATTGGGACTGATAAATGCAAATTAACTGTCATAAAGATGGAAAATATTTATAGAGAAATAGATCCTGAAAGTATTTATAAAAATTGGGTACCTACTTCTCCACATGTTCCTTTATTAAGTACCCCTTCCTACATGGTATCAACTGGTATTTTAGGAGAGTTAGGAGTTTTTTCTATCGGTGTGGGTTACACACTACCATTTAGAACAATAGCGGCACCATGGATCGATCATGATTTGCTTTCAGATGAATTAAATTTACTTGGTCTCAAAGGAGTGATATTTCGGCCAATTCAATATTCTCCTTACTACGGCATTTACGAAGGGCAGCAAGTACAAGGTGTACAGATTTTTATAACGAACAAAAAGTTGGCGGACTTGATTACTATCCAATTTTATTTTCTAGAGGTGCATAATAGGCTATATCCTCATAAGAATCCATTTAAAATAGCATCTAAAGAAGAGATTGATATGTTTGATAAAGCGCTAGGCACAGACACAATTCGAAAAGTATTTTCTGACTCATTTGATGTAAGAAGTATAAAAAATAATTTACTTCCAGAATTAGAAAATTATATCATTATGGCAAAAAAATATTATTTATATGATTAAGATAATTATTATTTTTCTTTTTTTAACATTTAAGTGTTTAGGAAATGATAATGCCTTTCAATGGGTTAGAACAATACCAAAGCCATGGAAAATAAATGAAAAAGAGATTGGGAATTATCTAAAACAATTCCATTTTCGTTTTCCTGATTTTAATCAAAGACTTAAAGCGATTAATCTTTGGCGTGTTGGAACTCCTTATGGTTTATACTGTTTAGGGGAGGAAGAAGGGATAGATAATGATCCAATTATACGTATCGATTCATCTGATTGTACTGTTCATGTATTGACAACTTTGGCATTTGCAAAAAGTTTAACATGGAACGATGCTAGAGAAAATATGATTACAATTCATTACAAGCCAGATTCATTACTAAATCATATACCAAAATATAAGAATAGGTGGCATTTTACATCTGATAGAATATTAAACCATGACCAAACTATTGATATTACTCGCTCTCTGGTTGATCCTAGTATGACTAAAAAAGTCACTATCGAGTTAAATAAAAAAGAAAATGGAGATGAATTTCTAGATTTGAATTGGTCATCAAAACAAGATATAGTGTTTATACCTTCAAATTATTTGGACTCTACACTTCTTTCAAGATTACCTTTAGTTTGTGGTGTCTCATTTGTAAATAAAAACTATTTTAAGCTTGGTATAGCAATTGCTCATGAAGGTTATTTAATTGATCAAAAGAACTTGGTCCATGCATCATCTGAATTTGGTGAAACCGTAAAAATTAATTTCCTTGATTATTTAAAGGTAGATGGGAAGTATAGATTTGATGGAGTTATGTTTTTTGCATTAAGAAATAACAAATAGTTTTCAAAGTTTAGTTGGATCAATATGTTTTGCGAACATGAAGGTTTCTCTTCGATATTCACTATAAATATCTGAGTTACTATCAAGTGAATGGATATCGACTTTCCCCTCATATTTTGAGCCTTGATGGATAAAATCCAGTCCTCCTATACTTATAGCAACATGAGTAACTCGCTCACCATCTCCAAAAAAAAATAAATCCCCTATTTTAGCATCCTTTGGATCAATAATTATGCCCAATTCAGCCTGTTGCCTTGCATCCCTAGGTATGAGAAATCCACTGGCATTATATACTGTTTGTGTAAATCCTGAACAGTCATTACCTTTAGATGAATTTCCTCCCCATAGATAAGGTATTCCCTTCATTGACATTGCTATTTTGAATATGTTTTTTCTGAATTTGGTATTTGGAATTTTTACTTCCATATCTTTTAGATCAGCTTTTTGCATAAATCCAAATCTATCATCAGGAAGGATTACTTTAGCCCATTCAGAAAACGATATATCTCTTTTTAAACGATTATTCATAACTAAATAACTAATTACGTCACTTGATTTATTTGAATCAGAGTAAATCACTGAATGAATTTTATTTACTTGATATTTCGCTTGGAGGTTCCATTTTTTTATTTTGTTTAAATCACACCTGTAGACAGATGATTTTGTTATCCAGCCTGCGTAATCATAATGAGTTTGAATTAAATACCAATCATCAAGTTCATGTAAAATTTTTAATGAGTTTCCCAGAATTGCTTGATCAATCATTTGTGATGTGTGCGATGGACTTTCACGTATTGGAACGGTACTAATATTTACAATTCCATGGGTGCTATCTCCTAGTGCTGTATCTGGAAGTAATAAAACATCAAACTTGTAAGACAAAGAATCAGAAAAAGCTAGTAATTCATGATAGAGTGCTTTACTAGTGGTTTTTCCAGTAATGATTCTACTTTTGTTATTTTGAGAAAATGATATATCACTAACAGCTAGGGATTTATCTGGAATATATTTTTGATTTAAATGATTCAATTTATTATCGAACTGTAAAATTATTTCATCATTATTTGTGCAATAATTATTAAAAAGTAAAAGTGGTATTGTTATTAAATAAGTTTTAATTAATTTCATTCTAATCTTGCATTAACCAACTACATATATCATCTTGAAATTTTCTATAGGGTTCCACTGAACCCACAAATCCGTTAATTATAATCGAGAATGCGAGTGGACCATATTTGGGTGAGTTAATATAACCGGAGAGACATGATACCCCTGATAAAGTACCTGTTTTTGCATTAATTCTTTTTGAATTTTTTATTAATCTTCTATGAAGACCGGTGTCTCTTGTATTGCCAGAAGGTAAGATACTTTTATATTCGTTTTTTAATTCTGTATCATTTATATATTTCAATAGTTCAACCACCTGGTTTGTACTGATCAGATTATA
>TARA_B100001113_G_scaffold209787_1_pt1 | contig 12650 bp, 11 predicted proteins | sample TARA_B100001113 | Tara Oceans TARA_B100001113 (sample SAMEA2622402) | marine metagenome | biome: marine biome (ENVO:00000447); feature: deep chlorophyll maximum layer (ENVO:xxxxxxxx); material: "saline water (ENVO:00002010), including plankton (ENVO:xxxxxxxx)" | depth 50 m | reverse complement strand
AATCCCAAACCGTCTTCTTCAGAAATGTATACACCTGGAATTCTACCTACAATACGGTGAATATCGGTGTGGTTGAATTGTTCTAATTCAGTCTTACTTACAACATCACTAGGTTCTGCGTTACGCAAGAACATACCATTGGTAATACTAGTGTTGTTTGCAAGTACTTCTACTGCATCCAATGCAATTGGTTTAGTAGAGTCAGAATCAGCAACAACATTTTGTGCAAAAGTTACTGTAAGTAACATTACGCATAATACCATTTTTCTCATTATTCTCTCCTTTTTTGAGATTATGGGGCAATATTAAAGTCAAAAAAAAAGAAAAACAAGTATTATTGAGATTAAATCTCAATAAGTATTATTTGTCGAGGATATCTGCTATAAAAATATTAGTATTTCTTGGATTTTGTGCATCCCTGTTTGAAGAAAATATTATATGTCTTCCATTTTTAGTGAAAACAGGAAAAGAATCAAAAGTATTATTATCTGTTAAACGAGATATTTTTCGTGATTGAATATTGATAAGATATAATTCAAAATTACTGCCATAAGCATTGTAATCATCGCGCCAATCGTCCATATTAGATGAAAAAATTATATGCTTTCCATCAGGGTGCCAAGAAGGAGACCAATTAGTTGCTCCGTTTTCCGTCAATCTAATTTTATCTGTACCGTCGCTATTGGCAATGTAAATATCTAGTGGTACCGCTTCTATATATTTTTTTTCTAAATTATTTGACCATTTATTTTTTTCTTCTTCTGTAGATGGATACCAGGCCCTCCAAACAATTTGCTTTCCATTTGGAGAATAGAATGCCCCACCATCATATCCGTACTCTGAAGTTATTCTGGTTAAATTTTTTCCTTCATAATCCATTGAATAAAGATCGATATCACCATCTCTCATTGATGTAAAAATAATTCTTTCTTCTTTTGGATGAATTGTGGCTTCCGCATTATACCCTGGAAAGTTAGTGAGTTGTTTAGAAGATTCTCCATCCCATCTGAATATTTCATAATTGCGTAAAGGCCAGATATATTTTCTTGGATTAGGATGCTTATAAATTTCAGGACAATTAGGTCCATCTTTCATAGTTGAAGAGAAAAACATGTATTTATCTTTTAGCGAAAAATATGCACACGTAAAAGCACCATCTTTGAGCTCAAATTCTTGAAGATTTGTCCCATCAAAATTAACAGTATAAAGCTTGTCACAATCATTACCGTCTCTTTTAGATTGGAAAACAAGTCTTGTTTGATCATCGCTTAAATAGGCCTCTCCATTATCGCCATTGAAAGAAACTTGTCTTACATTATCAATTTGATAATTTAATTCTTTTTGACAAGCAAATACTAAAAGAGCAAATACAAAAATGCTAAAACGTAACATCCAGGGTTTCCTCTTTATTATCTCTTAAAATAATAACAGGGACAGTAGAACCTGGCTCAATTTTTGATAAAATTTCCATATATTTATAAATGTCTTTTACTTTTGTTTCACCTATCTGAATAACTACATCCCCATCTTTCATTCCAGCTTTTGCTGCTGTACGATTTTCCCTAACACCCTCAATTCTAAGACCATTACCAGAGTATGAATAGTCTGGCATTACACCCAAAGTAACTTTCATTCGGGCAGGTGTCTGCATTTCTTGCTGATCCCCGTCCATATTTTCAAAAATTAATCTTTCATCAACATTTGAAAATTCATTTACAATATCTTCAACAACTGAACTAATTTCCATCATACCATCATAATTGATTTTATATTCATCATCTGTAGGTGTGTGATAATCTTTATGAATACCTGTAAAGAAAAATAATACCGGTATATTTTTTCTGTAAAAATTATAGTGATCTGATCTGCTAAAAATTCCTTTTCCTAACTCTTTGATGTTTAAAGAACTAGAAATTAAAAAAGGATGTAATTTTGCAGAAAAATCTTTAGCAGAAGGCGATCCTCCTAATTCAACATTATTATCTTCATCCATCCTACCTACCATATCAAGATTTACCATTAATTGTACTTTATCAAGATCGATTGTAGGATTATTTACATAATGCCTAGAACCTAATAACCCCAATTCTTCCCCTCCAAAGGCCATAAAAACAAGAGTTCTTTTATGACTATTGCTTGAGGCAAATTTTTCAAAAAGCTCTAAAACCATTGAAGTACCAGAAGCATTGTCATCTGCTCCATTATTGATAATCCCCATTTTATTAGCAGTAGTATCGTAATGACCCCCAATAACAACATATTCATTTTTTAAACTTTCATCATTTCCAGGTAATGTTGCTATAATATTATAGGTTTTAACAGTTTTTTTAGGATTTAAACGGCTTTTTGGAACGTAATGTTCTTGTACTTCAACAGTTCTTTCAGCGCTTCCAGCATTCTTAAAATGCCTTACAATATAATCTTTTGCTTTTCTGTCACCTCTAGTTCCTGATGCTCTTCCACCTAAGCTATCTGACGCTAAATAAGATATATGTGATTTATAATCTTTAATAGATATTTCAGAAGACGTTTTGTTAATTTTTGGTGCATCAAAAATATCTTTTACACTTGTCAAGCCAACCTGGTTTGTTGAACATCCAAAAATAAAAACTGACAAAATTAATGATAATTTCTTCATATCATTTCCTTTCATTTAAAATAAATAACCAATAAGCAAATAGCTTAATGCAAAAATTAAAGTTAAAATAATAATAAAAGTGTTAAAATGTTTATCCATCATTTTTTTAATTGGCTCACCAAAAAACATAATTAATAAACCAATGATTAAGAATCGACCCCCTCTTCCTAATACTGAAGCTATAATGAAAATAGGTAAGTTAATTTGAAAAACGCCAGCTGTAATTGAAAATACTTTATATGGAATTGGGGTGAATGCGGCGGTAAAAATAACTAAAAAATTATGTGCATCATATTGAGCACCGACATTATCAAAAACCTCTTTGGTAAAGCCTGGTATAATTCTGAAAAAAAAGTCTGCGACACTTGTTAACTCTCCACCTGGTGTATACCATAAAAAATATCCAATAATGAAACCAAATATTCCACCTAAAACTGATCCAAGAGTACACATGAAAACGTAATACATAGAACGATTAATTTTACCCAAACATAATGCCATTAATAAAGGGTCTGCTGGTACAGGAAAAAATGAAGATTCAGCAAATGCAACTAGAAAGAGTATAAGCGTTCCATATACACTTTCAGCCCATGATAATACCCAATCATAAAGATTTTTAAGGGGGTTCATTAGATTTTATCTAATTTTAACCATTTTTTTGGCTTTGACAAATTGACCGCCATTAGGGTTTTTTGGAGTATACATTTGACAAAAGTAAACGCCTGAACTTACAGGATCGCCAGCATCATTTCTTCCATCCCAAACCTCGGAATAATAACCTGCAGATTTCTCGTCATCAACTAAAGTTCTAACTATTTGACCTTTAATATTAAAGATTCTAATGACAACTTGTTGTGTTGAAGGAACATCATATTCAATTGTGGTAAAGTCCCTAAATGGATTTGGATAGCTTTGTTTAATTTCTAGTTTATCTGGAATCAATTCTCTTGAGTCAATTCTCAATTTTCCGCCAATTGTATTAGCAGTATTGAAAGACTGTCCATCTGTTGCAATAACAGACCATGAACCTTGATAAACACTGACTGTATCCGTTTCTGCAACTATATCTTTAAATGCTAATGTTAAAAAATTATTATTTGTATAAACGTCCATTGTTAAAAAGCTTAATTGTTCATATCCTATCATTTTATATTGAACATTATCTCCGTCTACATCTACTGCTTCTTCCCAAACAAATCGTAATGAATCATTGATATTTTCTGGTGTAATATATAAAGTTCTATAATCTACACCTTGAAGATAGTTTTCTGAATTAACAAGCATCTCTCCAATTACACCAAAATTCTCCGGAGAATCGTTGACTGGATAAATAACAACATTAAATACTTCTGATACTGTATCAATTCCCCCATTATCAGTTCCACCATCGTCCTGAATAGTCACTGAAATTTCTGTATTACCAAACATGTTATCTTTGGGATCAAGTCCAAGTGCATAAAAAATTACACCATTTGAATTTGTAGATTCGGTTATTGATATATCATCAATTAAATCTGTATTGCTTGATATTGCACTAATTGAAATACTCTGTGAATTAACATCATCTCCATGAGAAACTCCATCTAAGCTCACTACATACTCTGTATCTTCGTTGAATGCTACATCGTTAATTGGATCTATGGTTGGAGGCTGATTAGGTGCAATAATCGCTTTAACTCTTAATTCGTCAGAAAAAGGCCCCTCAATACTGTTTGTTGTAACAGATAATCTAAAGTAGTAAAAAATATTTGAATCCAAATTATTTACATCATACTCAGTTCCAGGATAGCTCACTGTATCTACTAATGTTGAAGAAGATGGTGAAAAACCTGGTTCTGTTGATTGATAAATATTTACAATTGAAGTTGAATTACCAATTAAGTCCCATTTTAACTTAACAGATCCCTCACTTGGAACATCGTAAGAAACAGTTGGTGCTTGACCTTGTGTGGTACCACTTGGACCAACAACAAACAATCCTTCATCAATACTTGTAACAGCAATCATTCCACTATTGAAATAGGGATAATTACTCCAAGTACCATTAAAAGAGGTACTATTATTTGAAGGATATACATCGAAGAATGAATCTTGTGTAGGATTATTGATATCAGATATATCTAAAACTCTTAAACCGCTTGTATAATGAGACATGTAAACTTTATTACCAATTATATAATTATTATGGTCAATAGACGGTGTAGGCCCTAAATAGACTGTCTCAACAACTGGATTGCTTAGGTCTTGAACATCCCAAATAAGAGTTCTTGTATTATTATAAGCATTATTTGATTCATCTAGCTCATCGTTTTGAATAAAGTATTTATGATCTTCAGTCAACCACCCTTGGTGTGTATAATAGTTATCATAGCTTCCCAAGCCGATTGTTTTGCTTCCATTATTATCATCTGTTTTAGTACTAACATCAACAACCCAAACATTTGTTTCATTTGAACCAAAACATACCTCTTTACCTTGATAAGCTGTATCTGGCCCATTATAAATTACACATTGAACATCATGAACATAACCTGTGTTACTTCTTCCAGTGGATGGATCTGAAATACATGCAGATTTTGTTGGATTTGTTGGATTTGAAATGTCAACAATATGCAAACCGCCGGGACCACATGTACCTGTACCAATTGCATATGCAAAACCCGTATCTTCATTAATAAAAATGTTGTGTGCATTTCCAAAACCACTGTAATAGGCTGTGTTTGAAAAAGTGAATGATGTTCCATTAAAACTTCTTAATTCTGTTAAATCAAAAACTTGCATTCCATGCCCACCAGCCTCAGAGACAATAAAGGCATGGTTTTGATATACTTTAACATCTCTCCATGATGAATTTGAAGTTTGGGTTGGTAATCTTCCTATATAAATTGGATTTTCAGCATCAGAAATATCAACAAAGGATGTACCATTAGACATACCTACAAGAGCGTACTCTTTTCCAGTTTGAGGGTCTGTCCATCCCCAAATATCATTTAGAGCAGTACTATTACTTCCTCCTATCTCAGATTTATCCATAAATGAAAATAAATCGATATCGTCACATTCAAATTGACCTGCAAATCCATTCGTACACTCTACTCTATTTTTTATAGATAATATCTCATCAGATGTATCTAATGAATTAGAAAAGTTTAAGCTATTATCACTGTAAATAAATAATTCATTATGATAGTAAGCGTCCGTCATTAAACTATTATTTAGATGTAACACATTTCTACCAAAATATGCGTTTTTTGGAAGTGATTCGTTTTTTATAATTGAAATCTGTTCAAGCTTATTGTTAATATTAATTTGAAATTTATAAACCGCAGCCTGATTAAATGTTGAAATAACAACTTCGTTATTTTGTTCTGAAAAGCTATAACCGAAATGTGCATTTTCTTTAAGATCATCTGGTTGAACTTCATAAGGATTTGACCATGGATTTTCATCTGTTCTATTAAAACCATCTAAGTAAGGATAAACATATACTTTTCCTTTACCCATGTCAGAAGCTAATGATGATATATATAAATTTTTGTTTCCGAGGTAAACTGTTTGACCAAACTTATATCTTTCCATTTCTTGATCATTGGTAGGGTTTAAAATTTCAGTTCCAAATGGAATACCATCCTGGTATTCTATTAGATATACAAAATCTTTGAGTGAACCTATTACTAACTTGTTTTTATTGAAAGATGTAGATATTCCAAAACCAAATTGATCCGGACCAATTGCATAACATCCTTCAACATCACCAAGCTCTCTTACATCCACTTTATCAACTAGCTTGGATGCGATTCTGTTTTCATCAACACTATCTAAGTCGTAAATATAAACGACCCCATCATTATTAAATGGAGCAGAAATTGATAAATAATCATCTGTTATAGCAACATTATATCCAAATTTATGTGGATAACCTTTATCTTGAAAAGAAACAGGATTTTTATATGTTTTAACTAATATCCAATTGCTATCTTTGAGTTCATATAAGTAGGCAATACCATGACCATCATCATGCCCTGGAGCACCTATTAATACGTACTTATCTGATGCAGCTATACTAAAACCAAAATCATCTCCAGACATTGGTTTTGGAGAGGATATTTCTCGATATTTATTGAGTTGACCGTCTGATTTAATGTTATAAACATCAACTTTTCTTGAAGATAATGATGAAAATGTTTTAGCAGTAAATAAATAGGAATTGTTTGAAGCTATAGGAATGTACCTTCCAACGTGAAGCAGCTCAGCTGAATGGCTTTTGGCTCCGGTTGAAGCAAATGACATTGAAATAAACAGTACTAATAAAATTTTATGTAGAATTTTTCTCATACAATTGAAATAAAGTATAAGAAAAATTTAAAGAAATGAGAAGTTGTTTATTCTGAGGAAAATATTGGTTGATCTAAAAACAGAGACTTATCTATTGCACTAAAGAAATTCTTGAAAAATTTAACAGACCTTTTTCTTTCAGCGCCACCAAAATTAACTCTCAAAGAACTTAAGTAAGGCTCCTGTTCATTTATCGACTTTACAGTTATTGTTGCTGAAAGTTTATAATCTTTAACAATGACTTTATCCCTTCCACCATTTCCTCCTCCAGAGTCATCATCACTATCAGGCAGTAAGTCTTTTATTGCTAGAAATACTCCTATTAAAAGAATTATGCCAACTATTTGTCCAGCTGAAAGACCGTCATCATCGCTTTCTTCCTTTTTCTCTTCAACTTTACTAGCAGTGATTAACCCAAACTCTTCACTGATTGTATCAATAGTAAAACCTAAATCTTGAAAAGCTCCAATTGAAGAAGTCATTAATGTTTTTTTGTCAACATTATACTCCTTAGTTTCAACTGCCCTTTGTGCCGCAGTGGATTTTTTAGAATTTCCACTAGAAGCACAACTAATGATCAAAAAAGATACAACAAAAATATTTGTAAAAAATTTATACATTAATTAATGGCTTGATCTAAAAACAAAGATTTATCTAATGCAGCAAAAAAGCTTTTAAAAAAAAGATCAGAAAATTTTCTTTCCCCACCTTCAAAATTTACTCTTAGAGAAGAAAGAATAGGATCATTTGATATTTCTTTTATTGTAATTGTTGCAGATAAAGTTAGAGGAATAATTACAATATCGTCATTGCTTTCAATACCAAAAATTCCTCTAATAATAGTACTCCCAATGCTCTCATCAGAATCAACTCTTTCAGATGTATTTCCTTGTTTTTTACTAGCTGTTATTAGACCAAATTCAGGAGAAAGAACGTCTATGGTATATCCCAGATCTTGAAAAGTATCAATAGATGCTGAAATTAATTCTTTAGTTGACACTTCGTACTCTTTTGTTTCAGTCGCGCGTTTTATTGCAGTCGTTCTTTCCGAAGTTGACACTGCACAACTTTGTACAACTATTGCAAAAGCAAAAAAAATGAGAAAATTTCTTTTCATTTTCTCTAGTATTTGATGCTTTGATATTTAAAGTCAGTGACTAAACCATCTGAATCAATTTTAATTATCAATGTCAAATTTTTACTTGAATTTTCAGATTTAGATTTTCCACCAGCAAACAATCCAAAGAAGTTACCGCTAGAACCTCCTCCGACACCAGAAACGCTAGAGGATTCTGATTCTTGAGAAACCTTATCATATGTCCAAGCCTCTCCTCCATCGCTGGTACTAGTGACCAAATTTGGTGATCCAAGAAGATCAACGACTTGCGTTGAAGACATTCCTTTGGATAATTGGGACTGAACTTTACCTAATGTAAAATCGCTACTTTCTGCAGTAGCTGTTGGAACTGGAACTGCACATGCAGTAAAAAATAATGATAGAACTATGATGTATAAATTTTTCATTTTAACCATCCTATGTTTTGTTATTTATCATATAAACGAACACAAAAATATATTGTTCCAATTTAGCTTAATTTTAAAAACAAGAATAGTTTAATTTTTAATAGAAACTTCTTCTTTGTAAAGCTTTGTAATTTCTTTACAAACAGTACCATTTTTTCCGCTATTTAATAAAATTCCGTTTATTGATTTTACTGGTATAATATCACGATTTGATGAAGCGATAAAAGCTTCGCTAAATTCATCAATCATTTTTAAAGGAATATCGCAAATAGTGTGCTTAACCCCTCTTTCTTTCATGATATCAATTAACACTTTTCTTGTAACGCTTTCAAGAATTTTTCCGTCTGCTTTTGAGGTAATTATAGTACCATTTTTGTCGACACCAAAAAAAGAAAAAGTTGTTCCCTCTAGAATTTTACCATCGTTATGATAAATAATTTCGTCGAATTCTTTAAAATCAATAATATTTTGAGCTTTAAGCCCTCCATAATAAGTATATGGTGATTTAATTTTTGCATCCATTCTTTGGTACTCAAACAAGCCCAATGAAACCCCGTTTTGATAAGAATCTTTCGAATACTCTTTAGATTTTGAAATAACTATAAAAAGATCAGCAAATTTATCGGTTCTAAGCCCAGCATCATCCGTCGGAGATGTCCCTGCAAAAACAATCATTATATTACATTCACTTTTAGAAAAATCATTTTTACCTAATGTCTTTTCTACGAGAAAAATTAACTCTTTTTTGGAGATTTTAACTTTTAATCCCATTAATTCTGCATTTTTTAAAACTCTATCTACATGATAATTGAGAAATATTGGATTTCCATTATTTACGGTTTTTAAAAAAGTAAAAACTTGAAAACCTCTAATTACACTTAAGAAATTGCTTAAAATTCCTAAATTTACTTCTTCAGTGGCAATATATTTTCCTCGAGAATATGATATATAGCTCATAAATAAGAAATGTTATTTAATTTTATTTGTTCCATGTCAATAATCTAATTTATTTAAAATTAAGTTTAATATGACTTATATTTTGTGCTATGAGATTATATTTTTTATTCTTTTTTATATTATTTTCATGCTCTTCTGAGCAAAAAACTGTTGAGGAAAAATCAGATTTTACATCTGAGATTCAGTTAGATGATGATTTTTACTTCGAAAAAGGCATTTATGAGGTAACTGAAAATGTCCATGTTGCAATTGGCTATGGATTGGCTAATTCTATATTGCTTGTTGGCGACGATGGAAATATTATTATCGATACTACTGAGGACCCAATTTTAGCTGAACAAATAAATAAAGAGTTTAAAAAAATATCAAATAAACCAAACAAAGCAATCATCTATACTCATTCTCACGTAGATCATTGGCGAGGTGCACCAGGCTTTTTGGAAGATGGAACAGAAATATTTGCTCATCGTTCTTTTGAAAAAGGTTTTTATGACCAAAATAATTTGTTAAGACCAATATTAACTGAACGTGGAATGAAACAATTCGGTCATTTTCTTCCTGACAGCTTAAAAAGAGGACATGGTTTAGGATTTACTTTAAATTTTGATTTTGAACAACCGCCTGTTGTATATCCTACTATATTTTTTGATGAGCAGACTTCAAAACTAGAAGTTGCTGGAATCACATTGGAAATTCAACATTCTCCAGGAGAAACAGATGATCAGATAATAATTTATTATCCAAAAAAAGAATTGGTTATTAGCGGTGATAACTACTACATGAGGTTCCCAAATTTATATACAATAAGAGGAACTTCTTACAGAGATACTTATAAATGGTATAGATCTGTTGATGCAATGCGTTCATACAAACCAAAATTTCTAATAAGCTGTCATGGTCCATATCTTGAAGGAAAAGAAACTATTGAAGAAAGATTGTCTATTTATAGAGATGCAATTCAATATATACATGATTATACTATTAGAGGATCTAATGAAGGAAAAACACCTGATGAACTTGTTGAAGAATTTGAATACCCAATCTTTTTCAAAGAAAATTTTGATTTAAACGAAAAATATGGAAAAGTCTCTTGGAGCATAAGAAATGTATATAATGGCTATTTAGGATTTTTTGACGGAAAAGCTGTTAATTTAGAACCCTTATCAAACAAAAAAAGAGCAAAGCATATCATTGATTTAATTGGCTCAAAAGAATTGTTAATAGAAAATATTAGTAATGAAATTGAAAATGAAAATTTTCAGTGGGCAGCTGAATTGAGTGATTATGGACTTGAGATCTATCCAAATGACGATGAAATAATTAAATTGCACAGTCAATCTTTGGAGTATTTATCTAAAATTGAGTATAATCCTATAGCAAGAAATTATTATTTATCTGAATCCTATGAACTTTCAAAAAAAATAAAACCTTCATTGGATTATACTGTTTCTGCTGAACAAGCTAAAAATATACCATTAAAGTCTTTTTTTGAAGCTATGGGTCCAAGGTTAAATCCAAAAAAAGCAAACAATAAAAATATAAAAATTGGTTTTGATATATCAGATACTAATGAAAAATACAGTGTGGTGATTCGTAACCAAATTGCAGAAATATCAAATAGTTATGATGATAGCTATGATGCGATTGTTACTGTGGATTCTATGACTTGGAAAGGAATATTGTTAAAGACAGAAAGTTCAGCCAAAGCTTTTGCTTTGGGCAAAATTAAAATTAAAGGAAACTACAGTAAATTCTTACAGTTCTCTTCTCTTTTTTCTAACGACTAATAATCTATTAAAGTAATCACTTCACCAAACTTTTCAGAAAGCTTTTTTGATCCACCTAATTCAGGCATATCTATTAAAGCTATTATATGTACCTCAGATGCACCAAGCTCTTGACAAAGCTCAGCGGTTGCCATTGCAGTACCGCCTGTAGCAATTAAATCATCAACCACTAACACTTTATCTCCTTTTTTAATAGCATCCTCATGGATATGGACACTATTTGTACCATACTCAAGCGTAAAGTTCTTTTCAGCAGCTTTTCTTGGAAGCTTTCCAGGCTTTCTTGCCAAAACATAAGATTTTGATAAAGCGTAAGCAATTGATCCAGACCAGAAAAATCCCCTAGATTCCACTCCGACTACTCTATTAAAATCTAAATGCTTAACTTTTTCTATCATAATATCTACAGTAGATTTAAATGCATCTGGATTCTCTAAAAGTGTGGTGATATCTTTAAAAACGATTCCTTTGATTGGATAATCATTAACGATTGTTATTGTTTCTTTTATTTGTTCTATTTTCATATTTATTGCGCGCATACTACGTAAATTCCACTACAATTCAAACAATATAAATAGTACTAAAAATTAATATTACAAGTTTACGGCAATCTTCTTTATCTTATAGTCGGGGATGAAAAAACTTAAGTCAAAAGAAGATTTTGCAGTAAAAACAAAAAATATTTTTAATGCTATAACCCAGCACGTTCCTAATTCAAAACATGAACAAGCTAGAAGATTTTTTCTGAAATCAGTATCTACAAGAATAGCTGTCCTTTTAATTATGTCCAATTTTTTTGAAGATAAAAAAACTACAGCCTCTGACATATACAACACTTTACATCCAAAATATGGTTCAAAATCATCTTTTGTAAACTTTATTAGCCTTGGCGTGAAAAAAGGTTACTTTACAATGAAAAAGTGCACAAAAGACTCAAGAAAAAAGTATCTTTATCCTTCAGTAGAGTTTACCCAAATATGGTGTCAGTTTATTTCTAGATCAGAAGGTGCTCCGATTGATAAAAATATCAATTGGAACGATATAACAAAAAACTGTCCAAAATAAATTTACGCTTGAATGTTATGCTTTTCGCATAAGCCAGAAAGAAAACCCCACAACATCTTAACCGTTGACAATCCTGCTTCTTCAGCAAGCTTTCTTTCTTCGGGTGATAACTTATTCATTAATTCAGCACTTTGCTCTCTATGCTCAATATCGGCATCTTTATGCACGACAAAGTATTCTAACCCTGCATCAGTTGATACATTATAGTGTTCAACAAGACCTTTAATTTTTGTATCTGCAATTTCTGGTACCTGTCTTTCATAAGCGTATAATGATCCTAGTCCTTCTGCGTAAGAGGATCTAGCTAGCTTAAAAAAGTTATCAATCATATCCTTTGTAAAGGA
>TARA_B100001113_G_scaffold114978_1_pt1 | contig 12703 bp, 10 predicted proteins | sample TARA_B100001113 | Tara Oceans TARA_B100001113 (sample SAMEA2622402) | marine metagenome | biome: marine biome (ENVO:00000447); feature: deep chlorophyll maximum layer (ENVO:xxxxxxxx); material: "saline water (ENVO:00002010), including plankton (ENVO:xxxxxxxx)" | depth 50 m | reverse complement strand
ATTATTGCTGGATTATACAGTCAAGGATACACCGTGAACGCTACACCAGACGAGGAGCAAACCATCATGGATGTAGTTTTGGATTTGCATGGGGCCGTTGCTGACCTCAGCTACATGTTGATCTTCCTTCATATCGCAGCGGCAATTTATTCACGAATCAAAGGCGAGGGTGTGTGGTCATCGATGGTTCCAATTTTGAAAGAGGATGGCCCTACAACGAACCCGATCGTGGAGAAAATCATTCAATTTGAACACACTATTTATGATAAAATTGATGCCCTCATTCCAACTGAAAACAAGGAATGAAGTTGTCTGCAATCATCAATTTGTATGCCAACAATACCCATCAAGGCCCACCCCAACCTGACAAACCTCCTACGCCCATTCCTCCCCATCCACCACTCATAAAAGAGTCAAGAACGAAGGAGAACACGATACCAAAGAAAATGAGAATGCCCACGATTCTCAGAATAGTTACTCCAACCCTACCTTTGCTGTTTGCCAACATGGCAAGACATCCCATCGAGAGGAAAAAACAACAGGCTGCAATAGGCCCCTCACTGACCGTGTCGAACCCAGCTAACAAGAAAAAGAAAGCAGTAATAATCGATAGTGGCGCAAGCACATCCAGGGGTCCGATATGATCCTCCGCATCTGGTAGGTTGATTCGCTTCGTGTTGTTTTCTTCCTCAAGTGGAACCCAACTTGAACCATCCTCGCTCAATTTCAATCCATTTTTGCGCATGTTCGAGAGTGCTTTTTCACGCATCGCCGAAGCAATTCGATTGGCTTCATTGCTTGACTCACTGCTCATTGGCTCGACTCCATTGCTTGACAGGGACACTTTTTGCCGTCATCATAATCTAAGCATCATCAGAACCCATCAACTTGAAACCAACCAATGAGTATCCCGAAGAGAATAATCCAAATCGTTAACGGAATGGCATACATTGCTCCGATGGCTCGATGATGTTTATTTTTCAAATGGTACCTAATCGTAAGTATAAGGGAAATCATGACAATAAAAGAAATCGGAGGACCGTCGTCTAAATCGCCAAAAAAGCCGATGATCACTAAGAAATACCCAATCAATCCGTAGCCAATGGAAAAAAGTAGATGAAGTCCAAATCCTTTCAAGAATTCAAGACCATAAAGGCCGATACCAACCACAAAACCAACAATTGGCAGCATTATTCCAAGGAACAATGCATCATCTTCGCCTCCCTCCATCACTGAATTAACCACGATAAGGAAGTAAACTACGGGAAAATAAAACAAAGCAACCTTAGCAGGTTCGATTTCTTGTTGTGGCGCATGTATGATGCCATGTGAGTTCTGTGACAATTCTGGTCCATTGAGGTGCGGAGTGAATGTATCCTTGTGAGAACCAATGGTTTCAGGAATACGAATGAGTTTGGGATCGAGAAGCAATCCTGCGAATCCCGCAACCCAGAATCCGAAACAATCGAACAGAACATTGAACTCCCAATAATACGAACCGTTGAGTTCGATATTGATGTACACAAGCTGGACGGCCATGATTGCGAAGTATCCTCCGTAAAACAGGGCTACCTTTCGGAAAAAATCGTCACCCTTGTCTCTGTTCATCCAAGAAAAAGCAATCGTTCCAATAAAGACGAACGGCATCAAGTCGCGCATGATGAACAAAGCAAAGACAGGACCCACCAAATCTGCTACATCGCCCCAAATCTGAAATCGGAAGAAGAAGTTCAAGATTTCAACAAAACCAATTCCGCCCTCCCATGCAAATTCTCCATGTACGAGATATTCCCAAAGAGCGTTGTGGTAGCCATCATCCCACCCTTCACCATCTCTGCTTGACACCAAACTTATCGTCCAATTCAACCAGTACTGATATCCCCATTGAAAGAACATTGACACCAAAAGAGCGATTGATGCAAACTGTATTCTTTTTGTCTGATCAATTGAAGAGACAACGATGTTTTGAATATTGGGTTTATCTGCTAGACTTGTAGCTGGTGCATCAGCGAGAAGATTCTCACTTTGCGGGAGGTTGATGACCACTGCTTCAGGCTTGACCGGCCTTTGCTTCGTAACCTCCTCGTCGTTCTGCACGAGGATTGTTCTGTTATTCATATAATAAATTCATTCCCTGCATATACGCTGTGGTGATTTTTACAACGCACTGAAAGTCAGATTCATATACCTCGTTGCACTCGGGACTATGTAACCTAAGGTTAAGTAGTGGTGGATTCGATGGCCGGAGACGATTGGGAAGAGAAGATGTTGGATCAACTCGAACGCCTGCTTTCCAACATGGGAATGAACATGTCCAGAGACCAACTGCGATCCCTACTGCAACAATTTCGAGGCCAATTTGAAAAGATGGGTATCGACGAAGAACGCATCGCAAAAGGCGATGTGAACTTCAATTTTGACTTGAGCAACCTTCGTGATTTGTTCAAACCAGGCATGGACTTCAATGAGTTGTTCAAGAACATGGGTGTTGATGTTCGAGTCGATGCAGCCCCAGTTGAAATCGACACTCCAGAAGGAGAAGAAGAGGACAACATGGTGCTTCCCGCAGATGACATCTATCTCGAAGGATGGAACATGACCGTAACTGTTGACTTCGCTAAAAAAGGTGAACTTGAACAAGATCAAGTTGAATTGAACCTCATTGACGGTGGAACTCTGGTAGAAGTCCACCGAACAACACAACTTGCACCTGTTGCACGCATTGAGCTTCCTCATGCTTGTGAAGACGTTGTTGACTTTACGCTCAACAACGGCATCCTCGATATTACATTGCGATTGATTCCTCCTGAGGATGCCCTCGCAGCCCTTCCACCGTCCGAAGATGGTGACGACACCATTCCCCTGAGCGGCGACATCGCCATCGACCTAGCCGACGATGACGACGATGACGACGATGACGGAGGAATCCCCATTCTGTGAAAGGAGATGAATAAAATGAGTAAAGTAATCGGAATTGACCTAGGAACAACCAACAGCTGTGTAGCAACCATCGAAAACGGTGAACCCGTTGTTATCGCCAATGCAGAGGGTGCACGAACCACACCCTCCGTTGTCGCATTCAACAAAGACGGAGAACGTTTGATCGGTATTACTGCCAAGCGACAAGCCGTAACCAACCCAGAGCGTACCATGATTTCTGTCAAGAGACACATGGGAACCGATTGGAAGACTGACATCGATGGAACCAACTACACCCCTCAAGAAATCTCTGCATTTATTCTCCAGAAGTTGAAAGCAGATGCTGAAGCCTACCTTGGACATGAAGTCAAGCAGGCTGTCATTACATGTCCTGCATACTTCACCGATGCACAACGAAAGGCAACAAAGGATGCTGGCCGTATTGCTGGAATGGATGTTCTTCGAATCATCAACGAGCCAACCGCTGCTGCACTTGCGTACGGAGCAGACAAGGGCGAAGATCAAACCATCCTCGTTTACGACCTTGGTGGCGGGACATTCGACGTCTCCATCCTCGAAATTTACGACGTTGATGGGCAACCGCAAATCGAAGTTAAGGCTACTGCGGGTAACAACAAACTCGGCGGCGACGATTTCGACGAGCAAATCATTGATTGGCTTGTCAGTGAATTCAAGCGAGAAACAGGAATCGACCTCTCTAAGGATACACAAGCAATGAGTCGACTCAAGGAAGCTGCTGAGAAGGCTAAAATCGAACTTTCTGGAACGCAATCGTCTCAAATCAACCTTCCATTCATCACCATGAAGGACGGTAACCCCGAACACTTGGACATCACATTGTCTCGTGCTCGTTTTGAAGATCTCATTGCAAAACACATCGAGAATACGATGGCTCCAACACGTCAAGCCATGAAAGACGCTGGTGTCAAGAAAGGCGATGTTGACAAAGTCATTCTTGTTGGGGGTTCAACTCGAGTCCCTGCTGTACAAACAGCCATCGAAAAGGAAACTGGGAAGGCTCCATACAAAGGAATCAACCCTGACGAAGCTGTAGCAATGGGTGCTGCACTCCAGGCTGGTATCATTGCAGGTGACGATGAAGTATCCGATATTCTCCTTCTTGACGTCACACCGTTGACGCTCGGTATCGAAACTCTCGGAGGCGTAACAACGACCATGATCGAGCGCAACACAACAATTCCTGCTCGCCGCAGTGAAATCTTCTCAACTGCAAGCGACAATCAACCTGCTGTGGAAATTCATGTTCTCCAAGGAGAGCGCGAATTTGCAAAGGATAACGTCACATTAGGACAGTTCCACCTCACCGATATCCCGCCAGCACCACGTGGCGTTCCTCAGGTCGAAGTCACCTTTGATATCGATGCAAACGGTATTGTCAACGTCAGTGCGAAAGACATGGGGACTGGAAAAGAACAATCGATCAAGATTGAATCACAAACTTCCCTCTCAGAGGATGAAATCCAAGCAAAGATTGCAGAAGCTGAATCCTTCGCAGAAGAAGACAAGCGTCGGAAAGCTAAGATTGAACTCCGAAATATGGCTGATCAAATTGTCTACCAAACCCGCCGTACCCTAGATGAAAACGAGGACAAACTCGATGCTTCCGACCTCGAACCTGTCCGTGAGAAACTCACCGAACTCGAAGCCCTTGTCCAAGATGGTGATGGAAAACCAATCGATGATGATGCTATGGACGAGGCTGCTATCCAAGCCAAGGTCAAAGAAGTTGAGGAATCGATGCACGCAATTTCATCCAAGTTGTATGAAGCAGCGGCTGCTGAAATGGCAGAAGCTGAGAACAACGAAGGGGACGGGGACATTAACGTCGAGAGCGATGATGTCGTCGATGCAGACTTCGAAGTCGTCGACGAAGAAGACTGAAACATCGCACTTATGTGCAAGTCACCGTTGGTGTGGCCATGAGCGATGCTCCGATTCTCGAAGCGACCGACCGTACAACCGGTCGAGACGCTCTTCGCAAGAACATTCAGGCTGCTATGGCCCTTGCTGGAGCGGTACGTTCCACGCTCGGTCCAAAGGGCCTAGACAAGTTACTTGTTGATGATGAAGGGCGGAGCATGGTCACGAATGATGGAATCACCGTCCTTGAATCTGCAAAGGTTGAACACCCCATTGCTCACATGTTGATTGCAGCGAGTGCCACTCAGGATCAAACGGTGCGAGATGGGACGACAACGACGGTTCTCCTCGCCGCAGAATGGCTCCAGAATGCTTGGCATCTTGTCGTCCAAGGCGTCCATCCTGCCACCATTGCTCGAGGATACCGCATGGCGGAATCCTACTGTAAGGAGCATCTGAATGCATTGAGTTTTGATGCCAGTCGAGACGATATTCAATCGGCAACAATGACCTCGCTTGCAGGAAAACTTCACCAGAAAATGCAGTCCACGATTTCAGCATGCGCAGTCGAGGCTGCTGATGCCATCATCATGCAATCCGATGGCAAGATTGTTGCAGACCCTACGCGTGTCAAAGTCATCACCCGAAGTGGCCCTGCACTGGAAGAATCGAAACTAATTACTGGGCTTGCACTTCCAAAAAAGCGTGCTCATGTTGAGATGCCGTCTTCCCTTGGAGCGGGATCGATTCTCCTTGTTGATGGTGGGCTTGAACTTCGCTCGTTGTCAACAGATGTTCAGTTGAACGTAACATCAACGAGTGTACTGCAATCATTCAGAGATGCTGAGCAAGAGCGACTTCTGGAACAAGTCAAGATGCTCGTTGAGCTTGACATCACTCTCCTTGCTTGTCGCGAAGGTATCGATGATAGTATGCATGCGCATCTTGCTGAAGCGGGAATCAAAGCATTCCGTCGTGTAGCCAAGAGTGACCTTGAACTTCTTGCTCGAGGTTGTGGTTCTCGTCTTGTTCCTTCCATTCATCAAGCGAAGTCCGAGGATGTTGGGGTTTTCATTTCGAGTCGATGTGAACGCTGGGGCGATGTTGACCACTGGATTCTTGAGACTGATGAAGGCGGAGCAACCTTTGTTGCAACTGGAAGTACCGATACAGTTGTTGGCGAGGTCGAGCGTTGTTTTGCTGATGCCTTGGGCGTTGCCTGTCGACTGAAGGAAAATCCACGATTGGTCCCCGGTGGGGGAGCAACATACATTGCCTTAGCACGACGTTTGAGGCGATACGCAGAGACAGTGCCAGGACGTGAGCAACTCGCCATCGAAGCCTTTGCTGATGGACTTGAGACCATTCCTCGTGTACTAGCTGAAAATGCTGGAATGGACCCTATCGACACACTCTTGCAAATCGTTTCCATTCAAACCACTGATGATGATGATTCAATTGGATTGAATGTGATCACACGACAGCCTGAGAACATGCGCACTTCAAACGTCATAGAACCATCTCGAGTTCTTGAACAAGCCATCTCGGGTGCAAGTGAAGCTACAATCGCCGTGCTGCGTATCGACGATGTCTTGTGGGCTAAGCAAGAAATCAGTGTTCCGGGTGATGTTCAAGCGAAACTTGACGGTACTGCCCCAGACCGTAGATAAGTTCGATGGGGATAGCCCTGTTCAGAACCACCTTATAAATATACCAAAATCGGCGCAAGTACATGGTCAACGTTGGAATTGATGATGTTGCGATACATTTTCCTCGTCTGTACATGGACATGCGTGATTTTGCTGAAATGCGAGGCGCAGACTACGGTAAACTCAACAAGGGCCTTGGTCTGAAAGCCATGGCCATTCCTGACGTCCACGAAGATACCGCAACTATGGGAGCGATGGCCGTCATGCGCCTCATCGACCGTAATGGAATCGATCCAAGAGATATCGGAAGAATGTACCTCGGTACTGAATCTGCTCTTGATGGAGCAAAACCAACAGCTACCTACATTCTCGATATGCTTACACAACGCTATCAGGATCGTTTTGGCGTTGATTGCTTCCGAAACTGTGACGTTGTCGACATGACCTTTGCCTGCATTGGAGCAGTTGATGCCCTTCATACTACGCTTGATTGGGCTGCTCGATCAAGCAATGAAGACGATCGTATCGGAGTAGTCATCTTTTCGGACAATGCGAAGTATGCTCTGGAATCGAGCGGAGAGTACACGCAAGGAGCAGGTGGTGGTGCGTTGTTGATTCGACGAAACCCACGTCTGCTCGAAATCCCTGACTGCTGGGGTGTTTCGACGACACCTGTCCACGATTTCTTCAAGCCACGTCGAAATGTCAGCCTCCGCTCTGTGATTTCCAATGTTATGACACTCGCCCAAGAGACCGGCCAATCGCTCAAGAAAGGAATTGTTGAACGTATGGTCAAGCACCTTCCTGAATCTACTGTCCGACGCCTTGGAATCTTTGCACATGGTGAGGAAAGCGTCAGTGTGCATCGAGACGAACCCGTCTTTGATGGTCAATTCTCCAATCGGTGCTACCAACAAGCCGTACGTCAAGCCTTCCACAACTTCAGTCAACGTGCCATCAAGCAGAATCGATGGGATCCTGAACTTGATACTCAATTTACCGAACAATGGTCTCGTATCATTATGCATCTTCCTTACGCATTCCAAGCAAAGCGTATGTTCCCTGACGTATTTCGTCATGACCGAATGAACACAGATATGTGGCCAGGAGTTGTTGAACAAATTGGAGAACAGCCTGTTAAACCCGACACCGAAGACCCTGAGGAAATCATGGCATGGGAAAAGGAAATGGACGGCTATCGACGTGCAATCTCGAAGACTCCTGAATATCTTCAATTCCATAAAGAGTGCATTGAGAAAGGTCAACGTGCTTCGAGTTTGATTGGTAATCAATACACTGGTTCAATCTTCCTTGCATTAATGTCGACCTTCGAGTCCGATCTTGAAGAAAATTCCAAACTTGAGGGAGAGTTGTTTGGCCTATGTGGTTATGGATCCGGTGCCAAAGCGAAGGTGTTTGAAGGAAAGGTTGCCCCAAGATGGCGAGAAGTTGTCGCAGGTTGGCAATTGTTTGAACGCCTCGCTGGACGTGTCGCCATCGACCAAGTCACCTATGAAAATCTCCACAAGGGATTGCAGGAAAAGAGTGTCGTATCCCCTCGAGGCGAATTCGCACTCGTTGAAATCGGTGAAAATGGAACCAACGAAGGTGCTCGAACCTACAAGTGGATTTCGCAATAACTCCAAACCTTTGGTGTTGGAAGATACGTTCATTGATTAGAAAGGCCACTCAGCATTGCCTTAACCGTCTCCTTAAGTCCAAACTTTGGTGCCCAGTTCCACTCTTCCTCAGCAACAGATCCGTCGATGGAATTTGGCCATGAATCAGCGTACTTCTGACGCACATCAGGAACAAAATCGCATTTGAAACCGTCCACTTCAATCGCTATAGCATCCACCAATTCTTGGGCAGTAAAGGAATGACAAGCAATGTTGTATCCACCTCTTGATGGCCCGAGTGTGTTGCTCGGTGCATCCATCAACATCAATGTCGCCCGTATTGCATCATCCATGTACAGCATGGGCAAACGGGTGTCCGGTCGAACGAAGCATTCGTAGTAGCCTTCGTTCAATGCAGCATCAAAGATCTCAACAGCATAATCCGTCGTACCCCCACCCGCAGGCGCTTTGTATGAAATGAGACCAGGATATCGAATACCTCTAACATCGACACCGTGGTTATTCCAGTAGTCTTTTGCTAACGATTCACCAACCACCTTTGTCTCTCCATAGACAGTTGTTGGGTTAAGCTCTGCAAGTTGCGGAGCATGTTTCGGAGCATCTGGGCCAAAAACTGCAATCGATGATGGTGAGAACACACGTAAAGAACACATTTTTGCAGCCTCAAGAACGGATTCTGTTCCGCCAATATTCACTTTACGACAGAGTTCTGGGTTCTTTTCACCTGTTGCAGAGAGTAATGCCGCTAAATGATAGACAGTACCGATGTTTTCTTCGATGCAAACGTCGATGATTGAATCGGTATCCAAGACATCAAGCGAAACATATGGACCTTGACTGGTTGACTTGTGGTCACCTTCGCTGCGGATGTCTGAAGCTATTACACTGGAAGAACCGTGTTTTTCCCTCAACGCTTCAACCAATTCTGTTCCTATCTGTCCTAATGCTCCGGTGACCAAAATCCTGTCCCCGGTAGGTTCCGACATAGACTGGGCTAATTCTGACGCTACTTGAAATTAAAGCACAACCATAGTCAATCGTCATAGCCAATATTGATATGGTATGCGCGACGGCTTGAAATCCCGTTGATGGGTTTGAAGTACGTAATTGTCAGCGGGGGAGTGCTCAGTGGACTGGGCAAAGGTGTTACTGCAAGTAGCATCGGCGTTCTCCTCAAGAGTGCTGGGCTGCGAGTCACTTCCATCAAAATTGACCCGTATCTCAACAGCGATGCTGGAACAATGAGTCCATTCGAACACGGAGAAGTTTTCGTTCTTGATGACGGTGGCGAAGTCGACTTGGACCTTGGCAATTACGAACGTTTCCTCGATCTCAATCTCGCTCGAGATAACAACCTTACGACTGGAAAAGTCTTCTCGAAGGTCCTCGAAGCAGAACGACGTGGCGACTATCTCGGCAAGACCGTTCAAGTCATTCCACACATCACCGATGCAGTACAAGATTGGATCATTGATGTCGCTCACAGGCCTGCTGACGGTAGTGAAGAAACGCCTGAAGTTTGCATCATTGAACTTGGTGGCACTGTTGGCGATATCGAAAGCGCACCTTATCTTGAAGCACTTCGCCAATTCCAGTTCCGTGTCGGTCGAGAACATGTTACGTTTGTTCACGTATCGCTTGTCCCAGTTATGGGGCCTGTTGGCGAACAAAAGACCAAACCAACACAACACACAGTAAAGGAATTGATGGGACTTGGAATTACACCCGATGTCTTGGTTTGCAGATCTAGTCAACCGCTCAACGATGAAACCCGGGAGAAACTTTCTGCTTTCTGCCACGTCCATCCAAACGCAGTCTTTTCGACGCATGATGTTCCGAACATCTATCACGTTCCACTCATGCTTGAAGAACAAGGTTTCTGCAACATACTCGACATTGATTGCAACAAAACAGGTCTTCTGGAAGAATGGAGAGCAATGGCACATCGTCTCGATGAGTTAACGCAAGACGTTCACATTGCTATGGTTGGAAAGTACACCGACCTCTCGGATGCCTACCTTTCTGTCATTAAGTCCCTTCAACATGCTGCACTTGCTGTCGATCGCAAATTGACCATCGATTGGATTGAAGCAAGTGATCTAGAGGATGCTTCAAACTCTACTGCATGGGGACACCTCCGAAATGCCGACGGCGTTCTGGTCCCAGGAGGTTTCGGGGATCGAGGTATCGAAGGCAAAGTTTTGGCAGCACAATACGCTCGAGAAAACAATGTCCCTTACCTTGGAATATGCCTTGGACTTCAAGTTGCAACCATCGAATTCTGTCGCAACGTTCTCGGAATTCAAGATGCAACGTCAACCGAGTTTGATGCAGATGCCGCCAATCCAGCGGTCATCTTCATGCCAGAAATCTCGAAAACACATCTTGGAGGAACGATGCGATTGGGTTCACGTCCAACCATCTTCCAAGTTGATGATTGCATTACAAAGCGACTCTATGGTGGCCATGATTCCATCAATGAACGTCATCGTCACCGATATGAAATCAATCCAGACCTCGTGGATCAAATCGAAGCTGCTGGGTTGAAATTCGTTGGAAAAGACGAGAGCGGGCAGCGTTGTGAAATCTTCGAATTGGACGGGCATCCATACTATGTCGGCGTCCAGTATCACCCTGAATTCAAGTCAAGACCTGGCCGCCCTAGTCCGCCTTTCCTTGGTTTACTTCTCGCTTCAAGTGGACAAGAATTGCCTTAAGATTCGAGGACCCGAATGACCCGGGTCGTCCGATATCCTTGCAACAGTTTGACGAAACGACGCTGTTGAAACTCTTCGTCCAAAGAAACATCACCTGTATCGATTCGAACACTCGATAGTCCAAGCAATTTTGATGGTGTTGCAACACCAAGAATCGAATCAAGTCCGATTGTCCGCAACACATCTGGAGAGAGTTGAAGGTTACCGCGCCCGATGAGGAATCCCTGGCCACCCATTGGGGAAAGAAGCAACAAGCGCCGTCCCTCATAGTTGACAAGATGCTTGAGTAAATCGGCTTCATTCAAGTCAGCGTGAACTTCTCCCTTGTGCTGGATGTCAATGCCAAGAAGTGTTAATTCCACATCGAGATGCTCCCCCATTCGACGTAGTGTTCCTCCACTCCCCCAAATCACCATCAGTTCGGGATCATCTTCAATGAGGTTTCCAATGTGATTGGCGAGCCCTTCAATGGTTTCAGATTCGCTGGCTCGTTCAACTTGCTCCTTTGCCCCTTGCATGTATCGAGGACTCGAAGGAGTCCATGCTTCGCCATACATTCGAACTTTCCACTCACCCCGTTGGTAAATCTCCTCATCAAGATCCATTACCTCGGTGATTGCGACCATCAAATCGCCTTGAAGGAATGCAAGGAGGACTTCTGCGGCCGCATTTGGAGTTGTTGCAAAACAACCTGAATGCATTTTTACACCTGCAGGAACCCCAATAAGTGGAGTTTCATTCTCACCGAGAGCATGAACAACGTCTCGGGTGGTTCCATCCCCTCCAGCATAGAGAATTGCATCCACTTTGGCTGAAATTAAATCGTGCACAAGTGCAGCAGTATCGTCAGCAGTTGATTCTGATGGAGAGGGTTGACGTTGCTCGTAGTCGATACCATCCAACCAGTCACCACCCATACGGCCTGTCCATGCAACAAAGGTGGGCATGACGCCCATTCGATTCAGACTGGACTGTTGTAAGTCAATGAATTTTGTAATGCATTGTTGCATACGAGGGCCTGAACGGTCAACTGCACCAGCTTCCCTTGCTTCTTTGGCCCGACCGTCACTTCCCTTGAAGCCCAACCGGCCACCAAGTCCTGCATCGGGATTGACGATGATACCAATTCGCATGGTTTCACCTGGCTCCGATTTCATTTCAAGGATTGCACACGACCTTGTGGAATCAGTTCACCGATGTTTTGATGTGGTTGCTGTCAATGGAGAATCATGGTCAAGCGATCAGAACCTGACGAGATTGATCTCGATGAAATCATGCAAGCAAGTCTGAAGGAGATGGGGAAAGGCGAAACAGTATCTGAACCCATCACTGAACAACCCACTCCTGAAACACCCACATCTGAACCACCGAAACCACAATTTGGATTCAAACTCGGAGAAGTGAAAACGCCTGAAACCTTTGTTGTAAAATCGAAGAAAAAAGAACCTGAAGAAGTCGCGAAGAAGCAAGTCATTCTCGACAAACCGAGTCAAGGTTTAGATGATGACATCAGCGTTGACTGGTAATTTCAAGCGTCGCATTCATGAACAGGACCGTCGAGGCGTAGGTAAGAGGCGTCCCTATGACAATGGTCCACGTTACCCTTCCTGATGGAACAATCAACGAATATGCCGCAGGCGTTACTGCTGGTGAAGTCGTGGTTGATGCACTTGGTAAGAAGCATGGCTGTCTAGCCGCACGAATCAACGATGTTGAGAAAGACCTCTCCACACCGCTCACCAATGATTGCAATGTTGAGGGCATTCGAGCAGAAAGTGATGAAGGGATGTACATCCTTCGCCATAGTGCGGCACACCTTCTAGCACAGGCCGTCATAGAGTTATATCCCGATGCGAAGCCAACCATCGGCCCTCCT
>TARA_B100001113_G_scaffold102215_2_pt1 | contig 12720 bp, 13 predicted proteins | sample TARA_B100001113 | Tara Oceans TARA_B100001113 (sample SAMEA2622402) | marine metagenome | biome: marine biome (ENVO:00000447); feature: deep chlorophyll maximum layer (ENVO:xxxxxxxx); material: "saline water (ENVO:00002010), including plankton (ENVO:xxxxxxxx)" | depth 50 m | reverse complement strand
TGAGTAGGTCCATCTTCTCCAGCTATACCAGACCGATCCATACAAAAAATCACAGGTAGATGTTGAATTGCACAATCATGAATTATATGATCATAGGCTCTTTGCAAAAAGGTTGAATAGATTGCCACAATTGGACGAACTCCTTGTGTGGATAATCCTGAAGCAAAAGTAACCGCATGCCCTTCGGCTATACCAACATCATAATATCTATCAGGGAATTTTTTTGAGTATGGTACTAACCCCGTTCCTTCTTTCATAGCTGCAGTTATACATACAGTTTTTTTATTGTTTTCTGCTACTTCACATATAAGCTTACCAAAAACATCCTGAAAGCTTGGCTTTTTGATGATTTTTAAAGAATCTTCTAAATGATTCTTACCTTTCTTCGGTTGCCCGTTAGGCTTTACCGCATGAAATTTAACAGCGTCATCATGATACTCACGATTTTTCATATCTAATGAGACCATCCCCTTACCTTTTTTGGTAAGGACATGTAATAATACTGGGTTTTGAATATCTTTAATATTTTTTAATGTTTTTATGACCATATTTAAATCATGTCCATCAATAGGTCCAAAATACCGAAAACCAAGCTCATCAAACAAAATGCCTGGTACAATTAGGCTTTTTAGGCTTTCCTCCACTTTTCGTATGAACGATCGCGTTATACTTTTAGCAACTGGCAATTTTCCAGTGAGATCCCAGAATTCATTTCTAACCTTATTATACAATGGATTTGAAATGAGTCTTGTAAAATATTTGGATATTGCTCCCACATTAGGACTAATAGACATTTCATTATCATTTAATATTACTAATAATTGGTTTCCTAGATGACCTGCATTATTAATTCCTTCAAATGCCAGACCACCAGTCATTGACCCATCGCCTATAATAGCTGCAACCCTATAATCATCATTACTGTTCTTTCTTGCTTCTGCTACTCCAAGTGCTGCAGATATAGAGGTAGAGGCATGTCCCGCCCCAATTACATCATACTCACTCTCAGATCTTTTTAAGAACCCGCTTAATCCCTTATATTGACGAATAGAAGAAAATTCTTTGAACCTACCAGTAAGCAATTTATGTGCATAACCTTGGTGACCAACATCCCAAATAAGCTTATCTGAAGGAGTATTATAAACATAATGGAGCGCAACAGTCAGTTCAATAACACCAAGTGTAGGAGCTAAATGCCCACCTATTTCAGTGACAGTACCTATAGTATAAGAACGTAATTCATCACATAGTTCCAGTAATTCTTGATTAGATAATCCTCGAATATCATCTGGACTTTCTATTTCTGGTAAATACTTAAGCTTCATGATATTGATTTATCTTTTTATAATATACTTCACTCTTTTCATCAAATAGCACTTTATGAAAAATATCAATATTGTCTAATTCAGGATGGAATGATAAACATAGGTGATGGCCAGATAAGACTGCTATAGGCATACCACCATGTTTACCAATTACTTTCATTTTACAATTTATATTTTTTATTTTTGGAGCTCTTATTAATGTCGTAGGCAGCAAAAATTCATGATTTTCAGTAAAATTAAAATTTATCATTTCAGTTTTTGAATCAATTTGCCTACCATATGCATTTCTCTCAACTTCTATATCAACCAATCCAAGTGGATTTATTCTTTTATCATTCACAAATTTTGCCATCATTATTAAACCTGCACATGTGCCCATTACGGGGTTTGACCTCCCAAATTCAATAATAGGATCATGTAAATCAAAAGAATCAATTAATAAAGATATTGTTGTCGATTCCCCACCTGGTAAAACTAAACCATTAATATCATTCAAATCTGTTCGCTTTTTAACTGGTATAGACTCAATATTCATAATTTTAAATATTTGATGATGCAGGGCATAATCACCTTGCAATTCTAGGACTCCTACCTTAATTACCAACCCCTTTCTTGAAGTCTTTCCTCTTTAGGTATTTCTGACATATCTAATCCTTTCATTGCTTTTTTTAATCCTGTACTAGCCTTTGCAATAATATCATGGTCTTCAAAATGAGCTGTTGCTTCTACAACTGCTTTTGCACGAGAGGAAGGGTCATCACTTTTAAAAATACCTGATCCAACAAAAACTGATTCTGCTCCTAATTGCATCATAAGTGCAGCGTCTGCTGGAGTAGCAATACCACCTGCAGCAAAATTAGGTACAGGAAGTTTACCCAATTTAGCAACTTGCTGTACAAGTGATAAAGGTGCACCTAAATTTTTTGCCTCAGCAACTAATTCCTCTTCACCGAGCCTTGTAACTCGTTTAATCTCAGTCATAACTGTCCTCATGTGCCGTACAGCTTCTACGATATTCCCACTGCCTGCTTCGCCTTTTGTTCTAATCATAGCAGCACCTTCTGAGATCCTACGCAATGCCTCGCCCAGGTTTCTACAACCACAGACAAAGGGAATCTTAAATTCATGCTTCCAGATGTGATTGTGTTCATCTGCAGGTGTTAAAACTTCACTTTCATCAATGAAATCAATTTCTAAAGTTTCTAATACCTGCGCCTCTACAAAATGTCCTATCCTACATTTTGCCATTACGGGTATAGATACAATGTCTTGAATACTATTTATCATTTCTGGATCACTCATCCTTGAAATACCTCCATCTTTTCTGATGTCTGCAGGTATCCTTTCAAGCGCCATAACCGCACACGCTCCAGCGTCTTCAGCAATTTTTGCTTGGTTAGCGTCTGTAACATCCATTATGACACCCCCCTTAAGCATTTCTGCTAAACCAACTTTTATTTCAAATGATTGCTTACTCATACAATATTTCCTCTTTGGTTATACCATTAATCTCTTTAATCATCTCTAAAACTTCTCTTATGGTCTCATCTGGTGTAGATGCTCCAGCAGATATTCCAACGCTTTTACAATTTTTGAACCAAGATTCATGTAAATCATCAGCAGATGTCACTTGAAACGACTTTTTATTTCTATCTAATGACAATTGAGTGAGTCTTTTTGAATTTGCACTAGTAAATGAACCTATTATTATCATTACATCACTTTTTTCAGCTAGTTCTTTTATTTGCTCATGATTTCTTCTAGTTGGAAAACAAATTGTATTGATAAAACGCAGATCAAAAACCTTTTTCATTAAAACATTAATTATTTCTTGTACATTTTCAATCATTTGAGTTGATTGACTAACTACCCCGGCCCTCTTCATTTTTCGTAGCGCGTTGGCCTCATCGATACTTGAAATAATTATTGGTTTTTTTACTTGGGATGCTATTGCAACTACTTCATCATGACCATGGTCTCCAATTATAATAGTTTTTCTGTTTTCTGTTTCAAGCTTTTTTATTTCATGATGTATTTCAGTTACAAGTGGACAGGTAGCATCAATCAATTTCAAGTTTTTTTTGGATGCTTCTTCCCAAAGTTCAGGAGGCGTACCGTGAGCACGAAATAATACTGGTTTATCCTTTGGTACATCATCCAAAGATTCCACTACTTTCGCACCAACATTTGATAGGTCTTCTATTACTCTTTCATTATGTACTATTGTACCAAGCATATAAACCTCGCCATGCGTTTTTGCAGTATCATAGGCGAGATTCACAGCATCCCTTACGCCAAAGCAATAGCCAGCATCTCTTGCTAAAAATATTTTCATTAGATGGATTTATTTATTTGATTTTGGATTGATGATATGGTTGAAGACACAACCTTTTTTATAGTGTTATCTAGAGAATCATTAATGATTGCTCCCGCAGCATAGGCATGCCCACCACCACCAATCTCTTTTGCTATATCATTTACAATGATTTTACCTTTAGATCTAAAATTTATTCTGCAACTAGATTCATCTTGTTGAAATATCATAAGAGCAACTTCTACTCCATTAATTGAACGAACCATATCAGAGAAACCTTCAACATCTGATTTTTCCGCATTAGCTTTTCGCATCATATCTTGGGTTATTTTAAACCATGCGAAAACCCCATCTAATTCAAAATTCAAATCTGCTAAAAAATAGCCCATCAGTTCCATCCTTGACCTAGTACTATTTTCGTAAATATTCTGATATATCTTATGGGTTTTTATACCACTATTAAGAGACTCAATAGCTATCTCATGACACTTATTATTAGTATTACTATATCTAAAACAACCAGTATCAGTCATCGTAGCAGTGTATATACCCTCTAAACTATTTTTCGATATAGGCTTTCCATCTCTAGCAATATTTAGATAGTCATAAACCATACAACCTGTGGCTGCCGCACTTAAATCAACAATATTAAAATTAAATTTATTATTTTTGGGATGAGGATGATGATCAATATTCATAACATCAATATTATACTTTTCAATAACATTTGTTATTGTCCTAATTCTTTTATAGTCACCAACATCAAAAATAATAATTAAATCTATACTTTTTATCCAATCATCATGCATAGAACTATCGTAGAATTCAAAAATATTATCCTTATTTAAATAGTTATACTCTGCAGGCAAAGAAGAATAATTTATAATTCGAACATTTTTCTCCTGCTCAATTAAATGATAATATAATCCAGATTCTGAACCTAAGCCGTCACCATCAGGATTCTCATGTGTAGTGAGCATTATACTATTTGCATTATTAATGATGTTATTTACTTTATGCCAATCTATCGGTGTATTATTATAATCCATATTATTTTTTATAATTCCATGATTTCTCAGAAACTCCACTATCATTCATATCTATCCTAGCCAAAATAAAAAGAAAATCTGATAGCCGATTCAAATACTTGATATGATCAGATGGTACATATTCCTCATCTGCCAAGCAAATTATCTTCCTTTCTGTTGATCTACATTGTGCTCTTGCTATATGCAATCTTGAGGAAAATTCAGTTCCTCCAGGCAGAATAAATTCTTCCATTGGAGGTAACCCACTATTATACTCTTCAGTCAAATTTTCTAGCCATAATACACGAGACTCATTCAATAGATTCATATCAACATCTGGTATAGATAATTCTGCACCTATATTGAATAAATCCTGTTGTATCTCTCCAAGTTGATTGTGATAGGAATTTTTTGCTTCTATTCGCGCCCATCCTAAAAATGAATTGAGTTCATCTACTGATCCCATAGCTTGGATACGGGAACTGTTTTTTGAAATACGCTCTCCATTACCGAGACCCGTCTCACCATTATCACCAGTTTTAGTTATGACTTTTGTAACTCTCATTAGAAGAAAATATAAGTTACAATTATAAACAAAGGCATTAAAATGGGAACAGCCCACTTAAAAAAATACCCAAAAAAACTTGGCATCTCTATGCCTGATGATTCAGATATTGATTTAACCATAAAATTAGGAGCATTACCAATATATGTGTTTGCACCCATAAAAACCGCACCCGCTGAAATTGCAAGCAGTGTGTTAGGAATATCATTCATCAATATAGAAGGTACTCCGCCAGCAGTATTAAAAAACACAAGATAAGTTGGAGCATTATCAAGAAAACTAGACAGGATACCTGTTAACCAAAAGTACATGTAGTTAATAGGCTCTCCATTTTTTGACACAGAGGATACAACTGAAGCTAACGCACCATGCGAACCTGCTTTTAATATTGCGATGGCAGGAATAATTGTCACAAATATGCCTGCAAATAATTTTCCAACCTCTACAATAGGGAACCATGTATATTCATTCGCTTCTCTAATTCTCTTTGATGTCAAATTCCAACTCAAATAAGTAAGTATCAGTAATAATAGGTCACGTACGATATTCTGTAGCTCTATATGGACATGATATATCTGAAAATTAATATCAGGCTTCCAGAATCCTGATAAAAGTACACCAAAGATAACACCAGCTAATAATAGTAAATTAAATGAACCTTCCAGGCCCAATTTTTCATTTTCTGATTTATCCTCAATGGTTATATCTTCTTTACGATAAAAATATGTATCAAGAAAAAAGAATATAACCAACAAACATGCAACCATAAATAGCATAGGAAGAAACATTGCTGATGTGGTCCAAAAAAAGTCAACACCTTTTAGAAAACCTAAAAATAATGGGGGATCACCAAGTGGAGTTAATGAGCCACCAATATTAGCAACTAGAAAAATAAAAAATACTATAATATGTACTTTGTTTTTTCTAAACTGGTTTGCTTTTATTAATGGACGAATAAGAAGCATTGCAGATCCTGTAGTGCCCATCCAACTTGCTAGGGCAGTACCAATAAAAATCATAGCAGTGTTTAATACCGGTGTCCCAACCAAAGTACCTTTTAACCTTACACCACCTGATATTGTAAAAAGTGACAATAATAGAATAATGAATGGTATGTACTCCAAAAGACCAACATGGAGTAATTCATAAATAGTTATTTCTAGACCTTGAGTTACAGAAAAAGGTAATATCAATAAAATTGCCCAAAATAATGAAACTTTTCCAAAATTATGATGCCAAAATTCAAGTGCTACTAGCGGAAAAATAGCAATTGATAAAAGTATACCTATAAAAGGAATCACCCAATAAATGGCTAAATCTTCTCCATTCAAGTGTGGTACTAATCCATGCCCACTATCAGCAGCTAAAAGCAGGGATGGACCAAAAAATAATATTATATATTTTAGTTTATTATAAATCATAATTTAACCTTTTAGATTAATACAGAAATTACAATTGTAAACATAAAAAATAGTACTATGAAATATTTTATTCAAATAAGTAAAACCTTTTTATAATTAAATTTATATAATGGAAATATTAATTGTAATTATCATTTTTGGTTTGGCAATTTTAGCAATGTCAATCGGAGTAATCTTCAATAGAAAACCACTTACAGGGTCTTGTGGTGGGATAGGTCCTAATAATGATTGCTCAATCTGTGGAGGCAAAGCTAGTAAATGTGAAAATTCCAATATTGACTCTGCATCTATTTAATAGGATAAATCAAATTCTTCATTTGAATATTGCTTGATTTTGAAAGATATATTTTTTTGCTATCAACATCTCTTATTACCCAAACTGCATCAACACCTGTTTCACTATTTACCTTTTCAAATCCTTTATTATAGTCCATCGTCATTAACGCGGTAGCCCATGCATCAGCTCTCATGCATGACCCTGATAATACTGTTACAGAAATAACATCAGTTTGGATAGGGTAACCAGTTTTTGGATTAATAGTATGACCGAGAATCTCACCATCTAGATCCACAATGTTCCTGTAATTACCAGAGGTAGCAACCGCACCATGATCCAAATCAAGAATTGCACAAATCTTTTCAGTATCACTTCCATATCCTGATGGGTTTTCGATTCCAATTGACCAATCTTTATTATTGTTATTTTTCCCTGAGCACCTTATCTCACCACCAATTTCAATAAACACATCATGAAAACCTTTACTTTTGACAAAATCAAAAAGTATATCAACTCCATAACCTTTTGCTATAGCATTAAGATCTATTTTAGTTTTTTCATCAACCTTAATTAAGTGTTTATCTCTTATTTGAATTTTATCATATCCTGACCTTTTCAATACCAATTTTATATCATCGTAATCAGGAAAAACAGATTTTGGGTTAGGACCGAAACCCCACAAATTCATCAACTCATAAACAGTAATATCAAATAATCCATCAGTTTTTAGTGATATATCATTAGAATTATCTATTAAATATAATAGATGATCAGATGCAGGATAAGGCTCAACAGATTGCCATGAATTAAATTTTGAAATTTCACTTTCTGGATCCCAAGTTGATAATTTTTTATTTAAGTCAAATAATAAAGAGTCAATACCACTTTTTATTAATTCAATATCAAATTCATTTTTTGATGAAATTAGTTTAATTGTATAGGTTGTCCCCATGGTATAACCAGTGACCAAATACTGATTACTTTTTGCATCACATCCAATATAAAATAATAAAAAGCCCAACAATAGTTGGGCTCTTAGGGAAAGTAAATTATAATAAATATTAGCCAAAACTATCATAGGCAATCATTTCCTTATCTACGCCTAGACTATCCAACATATTATCACATGCATTTATCATTGGAGGAGGCCCACACATATAGTATTCTATCTCCGTGGGATCTTCATGGTTTTGTAAGTACTCATCATGTAGAACCTGATGGATAAAACCCTTGTGTCCTGTCCAATTATCTTCTTCCATCGGCTCAGATAAAGCAACCTTATAAGTAAAATTAGGAAATTTCTTTTCAATATCCTTAAAATGTTCATCATAAAACATTTCACGAACTGATCTTGCGCCATACCAGAAAGACACTTTTCTACCAGTTTTTAGCGTCTGAAATAGATGAAAAAGGTGAGACCTCATTGGAGCCATACCAGCACCCCCACCAATATAAACCATCTCTCTATCTGTGTCTTTGATAAAAAACTCGCCATAAGGTCCTGATATAGTAACTTTGTCACCAGGTTTAAGATTAAAAATATACGAGGATGCAAGACCCGGCGGTGCATCATTCCACAAAGGTGGCGGTGGTGTGGCAATTCTTACATTAAGCATTACTCTGTTACCCTCAGCAGGGTGATTAGCCATCGAATATGCTCTAAAAACTGATTCTTCATTATTCGCAACAAGGTCCCATATCTTGTACTTATCCCAGTCTGGGTGATATTCTTCCTCAATTTCAAAACTATCAAAACCTATATCGTGATATTCTGGTATGTCAATTTGTATATATCCTCCAGCTTTAAAATTTAAATTTTCTCCTTCTGGCAAATTCAAAACCAATTCTTTGATGAAAGTAGCAACATTATTATTTGATACAACAGTACATTGCCATTTTTGGATGCTGAATATTTCATCTGGAACATGAATTTTCATGTTTTCCTTGATTTTGACCTGGCAAGCCAATCTCCAATTATCCTTAGCCTTATTCCTACTTATATGGCCTGTCTCTGTAGGCAATATCCCACCACCACCTTCAATAACCTGACACTCACACATTGCGCATGTCCCACCACCACCGCATGCAGATGGTAAGAAAACAGACTGACCCGCAAGGACACTTAACAATGTACCCCCTGGGCGTGTTATGATGCTTTTATCTAAATCCCCATTTATTTCAATCGTTACATCACCTTGAGGTAATAATTTGCTTTCAGCAAAGTTTAGTATCAGAACCAATATAAGTACGATGCCAGTAAAAACTGCGACACTTAAAAGAATTTGCTCAATCATAAATCAATACCTGAAAATGCCATAAACGCCATGGATACTAAACCGGTCAATAACATAGTTATACCAACACCTCTTAATTGGACTGGTACATTGGAATATCTAATTCTGTGTCTTATCGCTGCCATTGATGCTATGGCCAGAAAAAATCCTACACCTGAACCAAATCCATATACAGTGGATTCAATAAATGTATATTCCCTCTCGACTAAAAACATAGAACCGCCAAGTATTGCACAGTTAACTGCAATAAGCGGAAGAAAAATTCCTAGACTTATATAAAGCTTAGGTGCAAAACGATCTAAAGTCATCTCTACTAATTGAACCATTGCAGCAATGACAGCTATAAAGATTATACTATTTAAGAAGCTCAGATCAATCGTTTTTGTACCATCTATTCCATACTCAGGGTTTAACCAAGCTAATGCCCCATCCTTTAATAGATAATTGTGTATAGTCCAGTTTGCAGGCGCAGTTATAGTAAGAACAAATATGACCGCATAACCAAGACCAATAGATGTATCTACTTTCTTGGATATGGCAAGGAATGAACACATACCAAGAAAATAGGCAAGCAATATGTTCTCAATAAAAATTGCTTTTGTCAATATGCTGATATAGTGTTCCAAAATATTTAATCCTCTTGAACACCACTAAAAATTCTTTGGACCCATACAATTAGTCCTAGAATGATAAATGCACCAGGGGACAATACCATTAAGCCCATATTTTGATATCCTGCGTCATAAAATGAATCAGGTATTACAGGAATACCATATAAAGTGCCACTTCCTAATAATTCTCTAAAGAAAGCTACAGAGATAAGAATACCTCCATAACCTAGACCATTACCAAGTCCATCTAAAAAAGATTTACCAGGTGTATTTTGCATTGCAAAAGCCTCTGCTCTACCCATAACAATACAGTTAGTGATTATTAATGCTACAAATACCGATAATTGTTTACTTATGTCGTACATATATGCTTGTAATATTTGATCGGTTAAAATAACCAGACTGGCAATGACTGATAACTGTACTATTATTCTTACTTTTCCTGGAATCATATTCCTAAGTATTGAAATTGCTGTATTTGATATTGATAATACCGCTACTACTGCTAGTGTCATTACTACAGCAGTATTTAACTGAACGGTAACAGCAAGTGCGGAACATATCCCAAGAACCTGTAGACTAATAGGATTATTCTTCATTAGAGGGTCGGTTAAGGCCTCTTTTGATTGTTTATTAAGCATTGACATTAGATACCTCTATTTCTAACCTTACGAAAAAAAGGTTCATATTTTTTCAGATCATCTACAAGAAAAGATTCTAATCCTTTACTAGTTATCGTCGCACCAGAAATACCATCTACCTCATACGGACTCTCAGGATCAGCTTTACCCTTTACTACTTTTATACCAACCAGTTTCCCATTTTCATCAATAAACTTTTTTCCAATAAAATTCTTTTGAAACCAAGGTTTATCAACTTCTCCCCCAAGGCCAGGGGTTTCTTTGTGAGCATAAAATGTTATTCCTTTTGCAGTAACACCATCAGGTTCAATTGCAAAATAGCCGTATAGAGTAGACCAAAGACCTTTTCCTGAAATTGGAATAGCATACCCGTTGATACTGCCGTCTCTTTTATCAACATAAATAGGAAAATTTTCAATATCTATTTCTGGATCGATAGATTTTGGGTCAATTTCTGTACGATTACCATCAACATCCAAGACATAGGAAACAATATTACTTTGATATATTTTTGTTATATCAGTAGAAGACCATGGGCTATTTTCCTCCGCTCTATAACCTAATGAGGATAGAATATTTTTTTTACTATCATTCTCAACATTCATATCCTGAATATCTTTTAGAGAACTTGCAGCTACAGATAAAAATCCACCAAGAATTATGGTAACTATTGAGGTAAACATAATTGTATAGGAATTACTGTGCATAGCGTGATAATCTATTTTTTATATTATTTTGGACTACAAAGTAATCGATTAGAGGTGAAAAAGCATTCATTAAAAGTATTGCAAGCATAATCCCCTCTGGATACGCTGGATTAATACTACGAATAATTACCGTTAACATTCCAATTAGAATTCCATATATCCATCTACCTTTATCCGTATGTGAGCCTGTTACTGGCTCTGTTGCCATAAAAACAGTTCCAAACATAAAACTACCCATTACCAGGTGATAGTGTGGAGGAATTGTAAGCATTGAATTTGTTGAATAGGGCGCCAATAAATTTGTTATCAAGGACATCACTGTCATACCCAAAAGAGAACCTAGCATTATCCTCCAACTGGTAATTCCCACAAATATCAAAAAGAAAGCACCAATAAGTATCAGCCATTTGTTTGTTTCCCCAATAGATCCTGGAATCCAGCCCATGAACATATTTATCCAAGAAAAGTCAAAGACTAGTTCATTACTCGCACTATCAAGAAGATCTATGGCATTTGCATTTGTTTTTCCTGCAGGTATACTTAATGCTGTAGGTCCAGAGTAACCATCTGGAGCTAATGCCCATACCTTGTCTCCAGATATATCTGCAGGATAAGTAAAATATAAAAAGGCTCTTGCCATTAGCGCGGGATTAAATATATTCATTCCCACGCCACCAAAAATCTCCTTTCCTATTACAATACCAAAACTTGTTGCTACTGCAACCTGCCATAATGGAATTGATGGAGGCAGTGTAAGAGGTATCAATGCACATGTAACTAAAAACCCTTCTGAAATTGGATGTTTTCTAACTACACCAAATAATAATTCCCAGAAAGCACCTGAAATAAATGTTACCGCAACAACGGGTCCTATAGTAAATAGTCCAGTAATCAAATTCTCTAACAAAGTGGCAGAAAGACCATGAGTCAATGCTTTTTGATAACCAACATTTATTGCTCCAAATATGTAACATGGTATCAATGAAATAACAACAAGTATCATCACTCTTTTTATATCTACACTATCTCTAATATGAGGACCAGTGGCAGTCCTCTCATCAGTACTAAAAAGTATTGTGTCAGTTGCTTCAAAAACAGGGGCAAACATCTCTAACCTACCACCATCTTTAAATTCAGGCTCTACTTTATCTAAAATATTTCTAAGCCACTTCATTTTCAGCCCTCATTCTCTAACAAATCAAGACCATCTCTTATGACACTTCCAACATCTATTTTACTTGGACATGCAAATGAACACAATGCGAAATCTTCATCATCACACTCCCAAATTCCAAGTTGTTCCATCTCTTCAACATCCTGAGCTAAAATTGCACGATATAATGGATTAGGCATAATATCCATTGGGAGTACATCTTCCCAAGCATTCAGAGGAACTATAGCACGCAGTTCACCATTCTGAGATGTAGTAAAATTAAAATCTTTTGATCGATGAGAAAAAAATGTGTTTGTGAGACTATATTTTTTTGAGCTACTACCAAGCGTTAGCATACCTAAAAATGGCCTATCTACTTCATCG
>TARA_B100001113_G_scaffold16286_1_pt1 | contig 12731 bp, 14 predicted proteins | sample TARA_B100001113 | Tara Oceans TARA_B100001113 (sample SAMEA2622402) | marine metagenome | biome: marine biome (ENVO:00000447); feature: deep chlorophyll maximum layer (ENVO:xxxxxxxx); material: "saline water (ENVO:00002010), including plankton (ENVO:xxxxxxxx)" | depth 50 m | reverse complement strand
TCTGATCAGATAAAAGATTTGATTAGATCTGGTAAAGAGGTTGGTTACATTCTAGAGAGTAATCTTAATGAACTCACATCAACCTTATCAGAAGCAGACCAAAACTATATTCGAAATACAATCGAAGGTTTCAAAATACAAATTATAAAATCTAAAAAGGACTATGATGAACTTAAGTATCTATCCGGAGAAGATGCTATAAAGTTTCTTCAGAACTTAAGTGATGGAAAATATAGTGCATTCAAAAAAGATGAAGAAGATAACTAATATCCACCCACAGTAATGCAAAACTCTGAGGCTATCCTTGCTGTTGATCTAGACCATACTCTCATTGATACAGATATGATACACCTTGGTTTAAAATATATGTTTTTACATAGAGTATATTTAATTCCTTATTTGATTATTTTATTCTTTATGAAAGGAAAGCCGCGAGCTAAAAAATTTTTATACGATAACACAGAGTTTTCAATAAAAAATCTTCCTTATAATAACTCAGTTATTAATTTCATTAAAAATAATCGTAAAGAGTATACTCACGTAATTTTAATATCCGGATCATATTATAGGTATGTAGAGTCAATAGCTCATTATTTGGATATATTTGATTTATCAGTTGGTACAACATCAAGCATTAATATGATTAGTTTTAATAAAATTAACTATATTAAAAATAAGTATAACAACATAATTTTTGATTACATAGGAGACAGTAAAAAGGATATACCTATATGGGAAGAATCAAGAAATGCATTTGTAGTCGACAGAAAAAATATTACTAAATATCTTAGTCATATTAATTATAAAATAATATCCTAAATTTATTAGTAATAATGATTATCAATATCATTAAGTATTTTTGATTTTTATTATTACTAAGTTTTAATCTAATAATTCTATATGTTATGATTCAGACATTAAGGAGAACATATATGAATAAGAATAAAACAAATGAAGTCATTGAGATACTTAATAAGATAATGGAATATGAATTATCTGGTGTTGTAAGGTATACACATTATGCACTTATGATTACAGGACGAGATCGCTTAAGTTTAGCTCAATTTTTTAAAGACCAGGCAACTGAATCACTCCTACATGCTCAAGAAGCAGGGGAGATAGTTACAGGACTTGGTGGTCACCCCTCTTTAAAAATTCAAATTATTGAAGAGTCAAATAAGCATTCAACGGTCGATCTTTTAAATGAAAGTTCGGCACATGAAAGCGATGCAGTTGATCTTTATAAAGTATTGCTTGATATTGTTAAAGAAGAAAGTGTATACATTGAAGAATATGCTAGAGGAATGATAAAAGCTGAAGAAATGCACGCAATTGAAGTTAAGAAGATGCTTAAGGATTATGCGGAACAGTAGGGTAATATCAATTATTAATAATATTAATGAGTAGTAAGCAAAAAAAAACTATACTTGGTTTTATAGATAGAGAAAAACCACTTACTTGGGTATTTGCTATTATAGTTGCTATGTTAGTTGTTCCACTAGCTGTTACTTTGGTACTTTACTATGGAATGCAATGAAAGGTTTTAATATCAAGTCGATAGAAAAATCCTTAACTAATTTAAAAACAATACCATTTAACTATTGTATTATAGACAACTTCTTTACTACTAAGCTCGCAAAAGAACTAAGTAATCAATTTCCAAAATATAATAGTAATATTTGGCATGAGTATAAAAATAAAATTGAAATAAAAAAAACATGTAATAACTGGAATACCTTCGACAAAGTAACCTACAATACATTTCGAGATTTGAATTCAGATACTTTTGTTAAACTGCTAAGCAGTAAAATGAAGATTAAATTAATTGCAGATCCTGGATTACATGGTGGAGGATGGCATATACACTCAGACAAAGGGAATCTTAATCCACACATGGACTATTCTGTTCATCCAAAGATTGACTTTCAACGAAGAGTAAATTTAATAATTTATTTAGAAAATGACTATAAGAGTATTTATGGAGGTCATCTAGGTTTATGGAGTCATGATGCTAAAACTAATCAACCTGCAAAACTCATAAAGGAAGTTTTCCCAAAATTTAATAGGGCAATTATTTTTGATACTTCACAGAATTCATGGCATGGATTATCGAGAACGGTATCATTACCCAAGAATATATTTAGAAAAAGTATTGCTGTGTACTATCTATCTAAACTAAAAAAAAATCATCTAAGAAATCAAAAAGCTTTATTTGCACCAAGAGAAAATCAAAAAAACTCTAAAGATGTTCTTGAATTAATAAAAATAAGATCAGATAAAAAATTATTCAACACAGCCTATAAAAAAAATTAAGCTAATCAATATTTTTTTGCTTATATTTTAAACTATATCTTTCTGGAAAACCTTTAATTGCTAGTATGATTAAACTTATATCACATCTCCTATACACTATCAGCTTGAGTATCTTTAAATAGACTAAGAACATCATTATTGATGCGTATATCACACTGTAATGTTTAAAAATCAGCTTCCTATATGAAATAAAGTATTCATTTCTTAAATCTGACCCTCCGTCTTTACTTCCACCATGCTTATGAACCACTTCAGGCTCAGGTATCATATAAACTTTCTTGCCAATATCCCAAACTCTCTTAGATATATCTTCCTCTTCACAATCAAGAAAGAATAACGTATCAAACCCATTTATTTCCATGAAGACATCTCTTCTAAAAAACATAAATGCACCAGTTACTACTTCGACAATAATTGGTTTATTTACTGGAACTTTTGATGAAATAAATTTATTTTTTTTCATCATTCGGGATAATTTAGATCCAAACAAACTCTTTGATAATGATGGAAATAATTTATGTGTGCCTGTATATTTCCCATCTTCACCATATACTTTTCCAGTCAATAATCCTACTGATTTATCTTTTTCCATGAAATTTATAAGAGGAGTAATTATATTATTTAAGCATTCACAATCATTATTAATAAATAAAAGATATTCTCCAGAGGACTTATAGTACCCATGCATGTTGCCGCCGGAGAACCCAGTATTAATATTACTTCTGCTTATTATAACTCTTGAATCTGAAGATATATTCTTTTTTAAATTATCGTAATCTTGACTAGATGACGCATTATCTGTAATGATAATTTCATACTCAATATCATTTGGTAAATATTTTAATATACTATCTACTAGTTTAACCGTATATTTAGAAGAATTATAATTAATTGTAATTATACTAACTTTCATCTAAATACTATATCATGACTATATTGTTTAAAACTTATTTGACTACACTTTTTGTATGACTGAAAAATTCAATAAACTCATTATTCTGTGTAAAGGTGATTCTGTAACAGGTGGTTCTGAGCTTGTTCATCAATTATGTCACGAACTATCTTCCCTAAACCTGAAAGCAAGCGTTTGTTACTATCCATTTAATAATTCATATAAAATTCCTAGTGCTTATTCAATTTATAATGTAGAACAATGTAGCATGGAAGATGATGCTAGCAACCTAATTATATTACCAGAGGTAGCAACCAAATATGCGTGGAAAATAAATAAATCTAAAATTGGAGTATGGTGGCTATCTATTGATAATTTTTATAGAAAAAAGGGCGATAACTTTTTAAAGGATTATTTAAAATATTATAAAGATTTAGTTAGATTGAGACTTATGCCGTTATCTTTTATGAAAAACTTTTTACATTTTGCACAAAGTCATTATGCATATACTTATTTAAAAAAATATAATATCAAATCTAAATATCTATCAGATTATTTAAATCCAATACATTTTGCTGATGTAGAGAGAAATAAAAAAAACTTTATTTTGTATAATCCTGTAAAAGGTAAAAAGATTACTCAAAAACTAATTGAAAAAAATAAAGAATTTAATTTTATACCCTTAGAAAAATTAAGTAATGAGCAAGTTCAAAATCTTTTTAATGAAGCAAAGCTTTATATTGATTTTGGTAATCATCCAGGCAAAGATAGAATGCCTAGAGAGGCTATAATGGCTGACTGTTGTATTATTACAGGAAAAAGAGGTAGCGCTAAAAATGCAGTAGATATTCCTATACCAGAGAAATATAAATTTAATGATAGTAATGAATTAAATAATGATTTATTTAAAAAAACTGTACACGATATATTTGAAAACTATAATAATAGAATAAAGGATTTTGCATCTTACAAAGAAACTATTAAAAAAGAAAAAGAAATATTTCAAAAACAAGTACGAGAAATTTTTACCCAGCTATTAAATGTTAAATAATATACTTATAGTAGGAGCCGGCTTCGCAGGCGCAGTTCATGCAAGAGCGCTTGCTGAGAGAGGCTACAATGTTTCAGTAATTGATAAAAGAGAACACATAGCAGGTAATTGCTTTGATTATCTGGACTCTTCTGGGGTAAGAATTCATAAGTATGGTCCACACTTATTTCATACCTCAAACAAGGTTGTTTTTGATTACCTATCTAGATTTACTGATTGGGTAAAGTATGAACACAAAGTTGTAGTAAAGCTTGATAATGGTGTAAATGTTCCGTTACCTATAAATCTTAGTACGGTCAATACAATATTTAACAAATCCTTTGATAACGAAAAAGATGTAATTTCATTTATTAACAATCTTAGTATCAAAACAGCCAATATTAAAAATGCAGAAGACTGGCTTTACAGCAAAATAGGGGAGAGGTTAACAAATACATTTTATCGGCCATATACAAAAAAAATGTGGAACTTAGATTTGACTGAATTAAGTCATAGCGTTGTTAAAAGAATAAAATTTAATTTTTCAACAGAAAATCGATATTTTCCTAACGATGATATTCAATATCTTCCAAAGAATGGGTATACAAGTTTATTCAAAAATATTTATAATCATAAAAACATTCAAATATTTCTAGGTGAAAAATTTAGTAAAAATTTATTAAAAGAATACTCATTTTGTTTTAACAGTATGCCAATCGATGAATTCTATGATTTTCAATATGGACATTTACCATATAGATCTATTAAATTCAGTCATAATATTGTAGAAACGGATACTTCATCAGGCCATGTAACTATCAATTATTCTGATTCTTCAAAATTTACAAGAGAAACTTGGTGGCATAATATACCTGAGCATCATATAAAAAATAATAACTTATATGTAAAAACTCAGGAGCAACCATGTGATTATAAAGATAATAATTATGAAAGGTACTACCCAGTAAAAACTCATGATGATAAGTATGGAAAAGTATATAAGGAGTATAAAAATATATTGAAAAAAGATATTAATTTTATTGGGAGATGTGGAACTTATCAGTATCTAGACATGCACCAAGTGATTAATCAGTCTCTAATCAATGTTAATAATTGGCTCAATTCACATGAGTAAAAAAATCATCATTACCGGCGGACTCGGATATATTGGGTCTCACACGATTGTAGAGCTTAAAGATATATATGATGAATTTATTATCATAGATGATTTGTCGAATAGTGATGTTGCTACCATTGATATTCTAAAAGACTTAACAAAAAAAACTATTACTCATTATAATTTATCAATAAATGATGAAATTAATCTAAAAAAAATATTTCAAGAGCATACTCCTTTAGATGTCATTCATTTTGCTGGCTTAAAATCAGTTCAAGAGAGCGAGGACTTTCCAGATAGATATTTTTATACGAATATTGTTGGAACAGCATCGTTACTTAACGCAATAAAAGAGTTTTCGTGTGAAAATTTTATTTTTTCATCATCAGCAACAGTTTACGGAAGCCCGTCTTATCTTCCTTATGATGAGCAACATCCTACTGTTCCAATTAATAATTATGGAAGATCTAAGCTTATTGCAGAACAATTGATTCGTCAGTGGGCATCTGTCAATAATATTTCTTCTTTGTCACTAAGATATTTTAACCCTGTAGGCGCGCACCCCTCTGGTAATATTGGTGAGAAACCTCTTGGTGTTCCAAATAATCTTATGCCATTTATACTAGAAGTTATATCAGGTAATATTGATAAGCTTAAAATTTTTGGGAATGACTATGATACAAAAGATGGAACTGGAGAAAGAGATTACATACATATAGTTGATCTTGCCAAAGCACACGTTGCTGCACTGGCTTATACTAAAACAAAAAATGTTAATGACGTTATAAATGTAGGAACGGGCTCTAGTATAAGTGTTTTGGAAATTATAGAAACATTTAGAGAATCATTAAACATAGATGTAAAATATGAAATATCCAAACGAAGGATAGGAGATTTGCCAAAATACTTTTCTGAAACAAAAAAAGCAAATAATTTACTAAAATGGAAGGCTGAAAAATCTTTAATAGATATGTGCTCAGACTCATTAAAATGGCAAGAAAAGTTAAATGATATATAATTCTCTATAACATGGATCCATTAACGCAAGGAATAGTCGCAACAACAGCTGCACAGAGTATATCAACAAAAAAGAAAATCATTCTAGCCAGTATTATTGGCTTTCTTTCTGGATTAGCACCTGATATTGATATTTTTATAAGATCAACTAATGACCCACTATTATTTCTTGAATTTCATAGACAATTTACTCATTCTTTGTTTTTTATTCCAATAGGTGGATTGGTATGCTCTATATTTTTTTACTATTTGTTTGCAAGAAGTTATGAATTCTCATTTAAGGAAACATATATTTATTCGACTATTGGCTATGCAACGCATGGCATAATAGATTCATTTACAACGTATGGCACTCAACTTTTATGGCCATTTACGAATGAAAGGTTTGCATGGAACACAGTATCTGTCATTGACCCTCTTTTTACTCTGCCAGTAATTTCTCTTTGTTTAATTACATTAATAAAAAAAAATACTAAATATACATATTATGCTATTGCGTGGATGATAACGTATCAATTTACCGGTTTTATACAAAAAAACCGTGCAGAAAATATAATAAATAGTTACGCTTTTAAAAAAGGCCATGAAATTGCAAACATAGAAGCCAAGCCTAGTTTTGCCAATATAGTTGTCTGGAAAGTAATATATTCAGACAATACAAACTATTATGTTAATGCTGTAAGACTTGGATTGGATTATACTATTTATCCTGGAGAGGTAATTAAAAAATTAAATATAAAAAATGACTTTAAATGGCTAAATACTTCTTCCCAACAATATAAGGATCTTGAGAGATTTAGATGGTTTTCAAATGACTATCTTGGAGTGGATAAGAATAATAATAATATTATTTATGACATTAGATTTTCTGCAATCCCAAATGAAGTTGAAGGATTGTGGGGTATTCGTTTAGATGAAAATAAAGATATCAATGAACATATTGAGTATGTTACTAATCGAAGCACTAGCATTGATAGATATAAAAAAGTAATTAAAATGATTTTCAATCAACTAGATAGATAGAAAAAAATATAATATAAGTCATTATTGTTTAATAAAATAGATACATATAATAAATAGTAAAAAGAATATTAAATTAAAAAATGGATAACTATTACAGAATTTTGAATATTATTGTATTTGTTTTGTTTGGAGTATATGTTTTGATAGGAATCAAATGCGGCTTTGTGTCATGGCATTGCTCATAATGCGCTAAATTTTATAAAAATATTTCTTTTGTAAGATATGATGAGATGTGTTCTAATAGAAAAATTATATGGATATTGGTGTACTAAAAGAAAGTAACCAAAATGAAAAGAGAGTTGCAATCACACCCAAGATTGTCTCTAAAATCAAAAAACTTGGTTATAACGTTAAGGTAGAAAAAGGATTAGGGTTAGATGCTAATTTCTTTGATTCTGATTATACTGAAGCAGGAGCTAACATATCAGAGAGCTCTCAAGTATGGTCTTGTGAAATAATTTTAAAAATTAACAAACCAACACAAGAAGAAATTAATAATCTTGATAATAACCAAACACTTATATCATTTTTTAGTCCTGCAATTAATCAAGACTTATTAAAATATTGTGCAAAAGATAAGATAAATATTCTATCAATGGATTCCGTCCCTCGGATTTCACGTGCACAGAAAATGGACGCGTTATCATCAATGGCAAATATTGCAGGTTCAAGAGCCGTGATTGAGGCAGCTCATAATTTTGGCCGATTTTTTGGTGGGCAAATAACTGCTGCTGGTAAAATTTCTCCAGCAAAAGTACTTATTATAGGAGCAGGTGTAGCAGGTTTATCTGCAATAGGTACAGCATCAAGTCTTGGGGCAATTGTAAGAGCATTTGATACTAGACCTGAAGTAAAAGAACAAGTAGAAAGCCTTGGCGGTCAATTTTTAACAGTAAATCTTGAAGAAGACGGATCAAGTTCTGACGGTTACGCAAAAACCATGAGTAAGGAATTCATTGAAGCTGAAATGTCACTGTTTAAAGAACAATGTAAGGATGTAGATATTATCATTACAACAGCTCTTATTCCTGGAAAAGAAGCACCTAAGCTTATTACAAAAGAAATGATGGATTTAATGAAACCAGGGTCTGTTATTGTTGATCTTGCATCACAGCAAGGAGGTAATTGTGAGTTATGCAAACGTGATGAGATTTTTGATTATAATGGCATTAAAGTTATAGGATACACTGACTTACCTTCAAGGCTTCCATCTCAATCAAGCGAGTTATATGCAAATAATCTGTATCATATACTTGACGAACTCACACCTAATAAAGATGGATTAATAAACATAGATATGAATGATGATGTTATAAGAGGAATGACGGTAGTAAAAGATGGTGAGATAACTTTTCCTCCTCCAAAAATAGAAGTTTCTGCGGCACCTAAAAAAGAAGAGATAAAAACTGAACCAAAAAAAGCAAAAGTTGAAAAAAAATCATCAATTATTCCTGGTGCAATCGCATTATCTCTCTTATTCTTGGTAGGTGCTTTTGCACCAACATCTTTTATGAATCATTTTACTGTCTTTGTGTTGTCATGCTTTATTGGTTACATGGTCATTTGGAATGTTACAGCATCTTTACATACACCTCTTATGTCAGTCACAAATGCTGTAAGCAGTATTATTATTATAGGAGCATTAACTCAGATTTCATCAGGCGATATGATATCTTTGGTTTTATCCGGCTTAGCAATATTTATTGCAAGCATAAATATCTTTGGTGGATTTGCTGTAACTAGACGCATGTTAGGAATGTTCAAAAAATGATGTTTGAGATACTTAGTATAGAAGTTGTTCGTGCATTATATGTAATTTCAGCAGTACTCTTTATACTTACGCTTGGCGGACTTAGCAATCAAGAGTCATCGAGAAAAGGTAATTCATATGGTATTACGGCAATGAGTATAGCAATACTTGCTACTGTGTTCGGACCACAAGTGACTGATAACTATATAACACTTCTACTTTTGATATTAATAGGAGGCTCTTTAGGTTTACTATTAGCTAAAAAAGTTCAAATGACAGAAATGCCAGAGCTTGTCGCTATACTTCATAGTTTAGTTGGTCTTGCTGCTGTTTTGGTTGGTATTGTTAACTTTCTTAATCCTACGCAAGAATACATAGGTGCAGAATTAACTATTCATTTGATAGAAATATATCTTGGTATATTTATTGGGATGGTTACTTTTGCTGGCTCTGTAATTGCATTTGGTAAACTTAGTGGTAAAGTCTCAGGAAATCCATTGATGCTTCCGGCCAAGCACTATTTAAATCTTATAATGCTTATAGGAATAATATATTTTGGAGCAGTATTTGTTTCTGCTACTTCTATTGACGAGGGAATGATTGCATTAGGAATTATGTTAATTATTTCATTATTTTTTGGAATACATCTTGTAGCTTCAATTGGTGGAGCTGATATGCCAGTTGTCGTCTCAATGCTAAATTCGTATTCAGGTTGGGCAGCATCTGCCACAGGTTTTATGTTAAGTAATGATTTATTAATAGTTGTAGGAGCACTAGTAGGAAGTAGTGGAGCAATTTTAAGTTATATTATGTGTCGTGCTATGAATAGAAGTTTTATTTCTGTGATTGCAGGTGGATTTGGCACAGAAACAGTGTCAACACCTATTGAAGGACAGGATCAAGGTGAAGTACAAGCAATCAATATTGAAGAATTTAAATCTATGATTACAGCATCAAAAAAAATAGCAATTATTCCAGGATATGGAATGGCAGTAGCTCAGGCTCAGTTCGTTGTAAATGAAATTATTAGTATACTTAAAAATAAAAACATTGAGGTTATATTTGTAATTCATCCAGTTGCGGGAAGAATGCCCGGACACATGAATGTATTGCTTGCAGAAGCTCAAATTCCATATGATATTGTCTATGAAATGGATGAGGTAAATGATGACTTTGATAAAATAGATTTATCAATTGTCATTGGTGCTAACGATATTGTTAATCCTTCAGCTCTTGAAGACCCTAATAGCCCCATAGCTGGCATGCCTGTCATAGAATGCTGGAGAGGAACTAATACTGTAGTAATGAAAAGAGGGATGTCTACAGGTTATGCAGGAGTGGAGAATCCACTATTTTTCAAAGATAACACAAGAATGTTATTTGGTGACGCAAAAGAATCTTTATCTCAAGTTTTGACTCTGAACAATTAAACTACACAACCACATTAAAGCCCTCAAAAATAGGATGACCAATATAAATATCTTTATGTTGGCCGGCATTTTTGTGAGCTAATTTAAATGCATCAGATTTAGTCCATGCTATAAAGGCATCTTGAGATTTCCATACGCTATGAGAGGCATACAATGTAAATTCTTCACTTTGATCACCTTTTACTAAATTAAAGTTAATAAAACCTGGTACATTATCTAAGTGAGTATCTCGATTCTTCCAAATATTCTCAAATTCTTCTTCTCTTCCTAGTACGATTCTGAATCTATTCATTGCTATAAACATTGTTCTATTATAACAGACGTTAATTGCTTTTTTGGATGCTTTTAATTAATTTTAAATCTAGATAATATTTTTTTTTCCATTGCCCAGAAATACTTAAATTCACCAAACAATGTACCAATAATAATAAGTAAAATTTGATAAACTAATAAAACTAAAAAAATTGAAAATATCAAATTTTCAAGCTCTAAAAGTTCAAGTATATGGTCAGATAGAAATAGAGACAATGATCCCGTAATACCAAATACGATAAAAACAATTACCAGTTGGTATGTTGATGTGACTTTAAATACTTTTCTGAGTTTTTCCATAAACATATATATTGCCGATTATAAACTAATAATTCAATTAAATCTAAAGCCTAGATAGTAGAATCTAATATTGGGCTTATTGATGAAATAATATTTTTTGATGTTTTATAATAATCTTTTCTCATTTCGTACTTTTAGTCACATGAAGCGTGATACATGCTATACGTTCAGATATATAAAAAGTCATATGATGCAACACTGAACTAGATTTATAGAAATTAAATTTGTCAAGATCTATATTAAATAATCTACATAATCTCAGAAGATAGTAGGGGTAAGTATATGTAAGATTTACTTTTAAATTATGATTATTACAATACTCTATAATCTCTGCCGTAGAATTATAATGAGTTTTTTCAAATAAGTATTTTACTCTGTCATTTATATAGCTAATCATGGATTTTCTATCTTTTAGAAACTTTATTGGACAAGTAAACAGTTTATAAATAATTAAGTACATTTTTAGTGTTTTCTTTGACTTAAACCAATGCGCAAAAGGAACATGTATGTGCCATTCTAAAACACATGAAGACATTGGAGCCACATGAAATGAATTTCCATTGTCTTTGAGGCATAGTTCTAACTTTTGGAAGAACAATCTTTTATTATTTACATGCTCTAAAACTTGATTTGATATAACTATATCAAAAAAATTTATTTCACTATGCCAATTATCCGTATCTTTTATAAGTCTTATTTTTTCTTCCCAATTGATATTGTTATATTTCTTTTTTAGCACCCTATGTAGATTCATGAGATGAATATTTTCTGTTCCTTTTTTAGTGAAAGTTAATTCGCTCTCCTGGATATCAAAAGCATGAAAGTTGAATTCTGTTTCTGGAAATTTTTTTAATAATTCTTCCATCATAAAAATCAAAAAAGTTCCACTGCCACATCCAATCTCTAGAATATTTATTATTTTATGATTTAAATAGTTTTTCTCAATTGTATTTACAATGCAGTTTACAATATGAATATCATTAATTGTTATATTTCTAAATGTATTTTCTTTATTCATAAAATATCACACAAATCAAGTTAGCTGGAGGCGGGGGGAATCGAACCCCCGTCCGAGAGTACTCAGCCTTTGGTACTACATGCATAGTCTTTAATTAAATTTCATAGTTATGCTGGTTAAAGACAACCTACATAAAAACTAGCTTGTTTAAATTTAATAGTTCACTAACAAGCTTATGAACTACGATCTTATCATTATGACCTCTGTATAGAGCATATAAGCCTACTCTAAGAGAGGCTAGCGGCAGTTAGGCTGCTAGGGCTAAAGGTTTATTTTCAGCGTTTATATATTTTACAGCAGTTTAACGAGTTACTATCAGCTCGACATGCACCTCCGGTATCGCAACCCGCGTCGAAGCCGGTCGCCCCCTTGAGATAGCTTATTTATACATAATTTAGAAAAAACAATCAAATTGTATTACTATATTCATACACCAATATGCATTATTTCTTTATAAAAAATAAGCCTAATAATGATAAGAACATCAAAGAATATAAGATATTTCTAGTAATATCGAGAGAGAGCCTTG
>TARA_B100001113_G_C21123606_1_pt1 | contig 12807 bp, 14 predicted proteins | sample TARA_B100001113 | Tara Oceans TARA_B100001113 (sample SAMEA2622402) | marine metagenome | biome: marine biome (ENVO:00000447); feature: deep chlorophyll maximum layer (ENVO:xxxxxxxx); material: "saline water (ENVO:00002010), including plankton (ENVO:xxxxxxxx)" | depth 50 m | reverse complement strand
ACTTGAACTCCATAAATCCTTACTTCTTCATTATTCGCTTGATTTGTAAAAACCGTTTGAGTATCTGTGCTACCTTGTGTGCTTGAAGTTGTAAAAGCATGTCTGGTATAATATACTTCAGGTTGTGGATTCTGATTAGCCATTCATTTCACCTACTAATAGATTCATGTTTTTGATATTTAAAGGTTCACACCCAATCATTGTTGAGTTTTTCTACCTCTCCACCATCTATACACAATAAAAACAAAAAAGGCGTCAATTAAGAAGCCCCAAGGTCCTAATTTTTCCATATCATTAATAACATCTTCAGGAGTATAAGGCCACCTATACATTGTATATGCTAAAGATAAAGAAAAGACAATCAAAAAGAAGCCATACATTCTAATAATTCTATTCATGATATGATATTGTTGTCTTTGATATTTAAACATTATCCTGCTCCTCATTAAATAGTTCAGAAATATCTACATCTTCATAGGTTCTCTTTACTATCTCACCCTCTTCCTTTTTGTATTGTTCATTAAATACTTCTAAATATCCTTTAAAAAAGGAATATAAATTAGGAGATAATTCATCTAATTCACCTTCTAAATCATTTCCTTGTTTTTCAACTTCTGATAAGAATTTATTCTTAAATCTACCCATAATATGTAAAGTATGATATAAATCAGCATCAAAAGCAGTTTGATATAAATTCTTAATATCATCGGCAGTTTTTTGGGCTATGATAGCCAAAACTACTGCACCCAAATTAGTTGCTACAATAAAGGTTAGAAGATTCCAAATCAACCAATTAGAAGGTTCTATTAACATACCAAAAAGTTGAACAAAAATAGCAATAATAGTAATTATGGCTACAATCGTTTTCCATGTAAATATATCCTTTGTTTGTTGAGTAAAGTTATCCCAATATTGAAAATCGTCTTTATCCACATCCATTCCTCCTTTAATTTTCCCTTGAGACAAAGACATATTTTTCACCTTCTATATGCAATGTTTCAACAACCGCATAACCATAAGTCCTTAACTCTTGATTAATGTTTTTCTTCCATCTCCTCTGAGGGTCTAGGATAAAATAATCCTCTCTAAAGATTCCTTGATTAGAAAGCATATTAAAATCTTCATAAGTATATATAGTAACTTGTTTTTCTTTATAAGTCATAGTTTCTAATTGATTAGTCAATTCTTTAACTTCAGCCATCAATTCATCTTGACTCTTAAAAAAACCATCACCAAATTTATCCACAATATCTCTTTCAACACCCAAGCCAGCACAAAGCCTTTCTTCCATTACTAACCATTCTCTTTCAAAAATAGAATCCCACATAGCAGAATTATACTCATATTCTAATCCAATATTCTGCCTTCTTTCAATCATGTAATTCTGTTTCTTGGAGAATATATACAATTCCCAATCCTTTTCAGCAACCAAATTTTTATGCTTATTCAATACATTTGAAATATCTAAATCAGTAATTTCAAAAGATTCTCCATTCTCCATATTATACTATTATTTTTTCACCTATATAATGGTTTAGAAGTTCTGAACTAAAAATTAATATCTAATCCCTTATTCAACATCTTAGCAAATCTAAAATCTAAATCCGTCAAACCGTTAACATCATGAGTCCACAGACTTATTAAAATATATTTATAACTGTATTCAATTTTTGGGTGATGGTCTAGTTTATAACTTATTGAATTGATAACGCTTAAAGCCTTTTCCACCTCATCAAAATGGTCAAATGTTATTTTCTTTTTAAGTTGGTAATTAGTTCCCTTTGAATCATAAAAACCTACTATCTTCCAACCCCTTGGAGCCTCCATTTGAATATCAACAGGACTCATTTTAGTATAGTCTTTTTTTTTAACTCCTTCAGCCCTCATCCCTTCCATAAAAGAAAATTTCAAAGAATCTTTAGCAAAATCACCCTCCACAACAGAAGACATGGATAAATCTTGAAGCGAATAATCACTCATTTCGTGGTCAGGCGTGTATTCAGCCCTCTTAACACATGAACCTTTAGTAAAGGGTCTTGGACCTACATAGGTATATCCATCCCAACAAGGCCCTTGAGTTCCTGTCTCATATTCTGCTCTGTATTTTGCTACCTTTTTAGCAATATCTTTTGGTTGCTTGGAAACTTGTTTGCCAGCCTTTTTTGCTTTCCTCTTAGCCGCAGTAGTTCTAGCATACTCTTTATTTGATAAAGCCTTAATTGCCTTTTCAGGAAGGTATCTTTCACCAGTAACTGATGACTTCTTTCCAGATTTAGTCCTCCATTTTTGGTCGCCCCAGTCCTTTAAATCCTTTTGAGCCTTTGTTTTCGTATTAGATTTATAGGGGTTTCTTCCTTTCTTTTCCATAGCCTTTTCATATTCTTGTTTTAATTTTTGAGATTTTCTAGCAGACCATTGACCAGATTTAGTCCCATGAGTATTCTGTTTCATAATCTTGTTTTTCAATCTCAATCTTACCTTAGCACCTTCTTTACCATATGTTTTTTCATATTTTTTCAATGCGGCTGAATCAGATTCAGATGCAAATTGATATTGCCATTCTTCAGAAAAACCAGTTAAATATTCACTAACATCTCTATATCCAAAAACAAGACCTGCTGAATAATAAAACTCTTCAGAATAGAAACTACTTTTTACTGATTCCTTCCTATGTTTATTATAAGTCCTTTTCGCATTATTTAAATAAACTCTTGCTATTGCATCTACACCCCTTTCCACTCCACCTCTTTGAATGCATTCAATAGCATTTTCATAAGCATCAACGATTCCTTTTAAATATTTTAATTTATATTTATCATTATTTTCTGCAGCGATTTCAAAATATTCCGACTCATAAGAAATCTGCATTTCAATTAGATTTTTAACTGCATTATCTTTTTCTATTTCAGAATCAAAATCATCTTCAGATTCCCATTCTACATCAGGATTATCCCATACAATCCTATTAGATTTTCCTTTACCACTCCAATCAACTGAATCTTGCCAATCAATGATATCTACAAAATGATTTTGTATATTAAAAATAATATGGCCTTTAATTTTTTTACCATCTTTAATTTCAGTAGCCCTACCCCTTTGCTTTACAATATAAGCCTTGCCTTCAAATTCAGAAACAACAAAATCAAATTTTTCTTTAGTTTTTCTAATTATTTGACCCTTTAATACTCCACTTGAAAAAAATACCGTTTTTGAACTTCTATTTTTTAAGGCGTAAAATAAATTTTTAGTATAACTACTTTTATATCCATACCTATTTTGAGAGACATTAAAAGCAGGATGTAGGTCTCTTACAAAACCATATTCTCCAATTTTTAAAATATCTCTAGTATCAACTTTCATTGAATCACTTCCCTTTACCATTGCCATTTATTTCTTCTTCAACCGCAGAAAAAATGACAATTATAGGGATTGACATCAATAAATAATCAGATTTTCTAAAAGCGTTTTTAGGCCAACCATGTTTATTATAAGTATTGATAATGTTAACCAACATAGTAGCAAAAAAAGCAGCAGAACCAACTGCAGGAACTAATAACTTTCTCCAAGCAATTCTGTCTTCATTTTCCTTTTTAGCAACAATTGCATTATTATAATCAGACATAATTATTAATTACTTATGCCGATACTTAAATCTTTACTTTCTTTTAAAGAATTTTCTAACCTTGTCGGGAGCGAATAATACTGCTAAACCGCCAATACCTAGAGCACCTAGTAAGTATTTGGAATTACTCATAACAGAATTAGACATATTTTCTGATTGATAATCATCCATCCATTCAGAATAATCATCTTCATACATATCATAACCATCTTCTGTCAATTCATCACTATCAATATAATCATCCATTTCAACCTCTATCTCATCCTCAACATCATCCATTTCAATGTCGAAATCGCCCTCGTCATAAATAGTAACTCCTCCATCTTTATATCTTTGCAATTCAGACAAATTAATTGAATCTTCTGCACAATCAATACACATACCCTTTTTATCTAATTCATATTTCTTTTTAAACTTAGTATTGCATCCAACACATTGCATTGGGTCAATGTCTAGTTCAGGGTCAACAATATCTTCATCCATCACAACCATAGCATCACCAATATCTACTACTTCAACATCATCACCTAAATGCATAATATTTCTATAATATTCATATTTATCTACAATTTCTGCTTTATCATCTGCGGCATAATCTTCTGCCGACAAACTAATAGATTCTCTAAGTGGAGGTGTAAAATTATGTAAATCTTCTGCCCAAAGTTCTGGCAATGGTTGCAATTCAGCACTAAAAGAGTCAGGGATTTCATCTTCTGCCATTAGTGTATCTGAGAAAAGACTTTCAACTAAGTGCGACTCGGAATCAAAATATCCTAATTTCATAGAAGAACCATCTGAGGTTTCAACTGCAGAAACTGTTGGGGGAATTGAATGAATTGCGTTGTAATATTCGGCCTTAGAAACCATTAGACTTCTAACACCGTCAGTAATTGGTTGTGAGCCTCTGTTAGGAGCGTAGAATAATTCCTCAGCCTCCATAATTCCTTCGGCAGCAACTACTTCAATTGGTGTGTTATCGTCAAAATAAACATTGTTCATAGCAATCTTAGTTGCTTCAATAAGTTTAGTAGGCTCCTTATTAATCCAATGCATAGGTGCAAAGTGTTTTGAATAAGGACAGTTAACCTTAGCAACATAAGCCTCATTCATAGGGTCAACCGTAGGGCAATAACCATTACTTGCCCTCATGTCTGCCTTAGTCATTCCACATTTTGAGCAAATTAATATACTTTCATCACCTGTTCTGATAAATTCTTGTTGTTGTGAATCTTTCAAATCACCCCAAATTTCTGGAGGGATAAATTGGTCAAAAATCATTGGAATGACATCTTCATCGTCTTCTCCAACCTCTTGGTTTGTTTCTGGAGAGTGGAATGTAATAAATCCAATATCAGTAGTAAAAGGAGATTGTTCTGCCTCTTTAGTGTATGTAATAGCATATGAATCATCATCTTCATCAACTTCAATTACATGCTCTTGAGCCTCCCATTCATCATCTTCCCAATCTTCATAAGATTCCTCAAGTGGGATTTCTGGAACTGCAATCCCGATAAAATCAGTATCCTCTTCATCAACAATAACAGTTGCAGTTGTTCCGACATCTCCATCTACATCAGTAAATTGAGTGCTTAAGTAAGCAGGCTCATCTCCTTCGCCATCTTCAATCCTGTCATCTACAAATTCATTTAATTCATCATAAGTCATAGCAAGACCTTCATCTACAACATCATCTATGTCAAGTAGTTCTCCATCCCCACCTTCATCATCTTCTTCCAATCTTTCAATTAATTCAGCCTTTCTTCCTGAAACTGGAAGCCCTCTATCTGCAAGGAGTTCTTTTAATTCCTTTACCTTTAATTCCGAATAATCTTGTTGTTCTTCAAGCAGTTCAATTGCTTCTTGTTTTTCAACCCCTATGTATAAAGCGCCTTCAACAAATTGACCTCCAAAACCCATTCCTGAATAGTCCTCATCATAATCGCCAAACTTACCATCCTTGTAAATACCCATAAGTTCCATATTGACTGAGTCTTTTTCTTCAACATCATAGTCATCTAATATGTTTGTCATTGTTTCATATAATTCTTCAAGAGTAAAAAATGGTTTCTCCATATCATTTTTCTTAACGCCCCCCATAGTTTCCAAATTAGAAAGTGCAAAACAATAGTCGTCTTCACTATATTGAGATTTAAAACCAGTAATCATTTCAATTTCAAAATCTGGTTTTTCGCCATCAATAAAAGACCTAGTGGCTTCAGACATACTATCGCAATCATCAGTATCTACTAGCATTAGATAAACAGGGACATCTCCATGAGTTTCAAATGTAGTCTTTATGTTTCCATAAGTAATAATATCACAAAAATTGAATCTTGAATAATTTCCACCCTCGCCACCATCATTATCTAGCAAGTAAAAATATAATCCATGAAGGTATTCTCCTTCGTCTTCCCCATCATCCCAACTAAAACTAAAACCTGCTGAATAGTAATCATAATTTTTTCCTGCTACCTTAAGTTTAATTGAAGAAACATCACTTACATCTATTTGGTTGAATATCTGATTGAATTTATTATAAAATTCTCCAACAGTCATACAACCTTTTGAAAATTCCTTTACGTTAAACTCATCGTCATGTTGTCTTTCAAATTCACCGTCTGCAGCAATAATTAAAGAATCAAATTCATCATCAAAAAAGATATTTGATACCTTAGCAACTTCTTCATCTTCTCTATCTATATAAACAGGGCTATCCTTTCCACCAACTTGGTCATCATCTTCAGCCCCAACCATTCCTACCAACATTTCCTTTTCAAGCCCTCTCAACGATTTAAGAATGTTAAAATCAGGTTCTTCTTCTTCAGGCAAATCATAAGAAGCAAAAGCCTCTGCATCAAAGAAAGGGAATGGAGCCATTTCTTCAGAATCATAAATAATAACATCTTCTGAATCAAAAGCAAGCATTGGCTGTTCTAGTTCTTGACTAAGTGGGACTTCATGAATCTTTGGTTCCCTAATGACTGCATCTGAATGTGCTTCAAAAAAATCTGGTTTTTCTAATTTAGAAGCCAAATCTAAAGCAACTGATTCTTTAGCAAATACTGAGATTTTGTAAGATTCATAATTTCCTTTAATTTGCCACTTAACACCTCTGGAAGTTTCAATAGAATTTACCTCTTCCACTTCAAAATCAACCTTTTCTTTTAAAGGTCTGCAATATCCATTATAAATTACCATACAAATCAATCCTCTTGTTTCTACTTAATACTTACCATGCACCATATCCTTTAGGTTTAATGCTAATTGGGGCTGGACTAAAACTATTTAAGTTAGGATTCATTTCATAATTGTTAAAATTCCTAATCATATCTAATTCAGCACTCCAATAATCATCAGCCTGTTGTTCCTGTTCAGCCTTCTTTTCTTCCGCTTCCTTTTGTTCAGTTTCTACCTTATATAAAATCTTCTCATAAGTTTCTGCTTGCTTCTTTGCTTCTTTGCCTCTAGATAATCTACCATAAGCAAAAGCAGTTAAAGCAGTTCCAGCAACAGGGATAATTACTCTCCAAGGACCTACAAACCATTCTCCACCAGTCGCTTCTGAATAAATAGAAGCACCAAGCAAACCAACACCGAATGAACCACTAATTGAAGTTGCAGCGTTATCAATTTCACTAGGGACTTTATTAGGCCCTTCTTGAACATCTGCTTCATCAATATCAGATTCTTCAGCCTCTTCAGCCTCTAGAATTGCTGTTCTGATTTTTGCTAAATCAATCAATTTAATAACCTCCTATAATCCTACCTGAAGAGTTTTGCCCAATTCCTGCAATAGGAGTTACAGAAGTTTCAAGGCTAGTTTGCCCTACTGACCTACCACCCATTCCTAAAACAGGCTCAGGGATTTCAATTGAACCATAATCATAAACTCTAGGTTTTTCTACAGGAACCTCTTCTTCCTTTTTAGTGAACATAGAAATAAGTTTAGAAAATAAGTTTTGCTCTTCTGCTTCTTCAGCCATCATCTTTAGTTTGTCCAATTTATAAATTCCATAACCAATTAACAAACCACATCCAATCATATACACTGTATCACTCTTCATTATTGCCACCTTCCACTCTATTTTTCATAAGGTAAGAAATCATACCTAATCCTACTGCAACTGATGGGAATTGGAAAATTCCTTGTTCTGAATCTTCATCCGTATCAAAAGCATAACATGAATCAATACCATCAGGCTCATTTTCCATATCAAATGCAGAAGAGTTAACAGGCAACAATTCAATCATAGGCTGTAGGCTTTTAGGGTCTGTATATCTTGTAATCAAAGCAAATTCATCATTAGAAGAAGAATAACTAATATCGCTAATACTTCTATCAATCAAATAACCTTCTGATTGAACCTTTACCCAAGTTGGAGGATTTTCCAAATCTTCTTCATTGTTAATCCACCTCCCTGCTGTAATTTTAGAGCCTTGACTCTCAATAGTATTTTTCTTAGACTTCCCCAAAGGTAGAGGAAACTTAATAGACTTACTACTTACCATGTATTTTTATTAATCTTACTGATATTTAAAGACTACGCCTAGAATGATACGCCATTCATTCCCAAGGTCAATGCTACCACAGTAAAAAAGGCAACGCTACTATATTTCATAACTTGCTTAGAGACCATTTGTTTAAATTCAATAATGGGTTGAATCTCTACTTTAAACTTGGAAAAACCTTCTTTCATTTCTTGAACATCTTTCTGTATTTCAGTCAAATCTGTTTTTTGATTATTCAAATCTGCTTTTAAATCTCTTAAATCTTCTCTTACTTCTGAATTTCTAATGTAATACTCTTCCTTAAAATTACCAAAAGTATCTGTTAAATTAGAATCATTATTCAATTGAATACTAATTTCCTGAAGTTGTTGTAAAATTTGCTCTACAGCATTACTATCTTCAGGTCCCATAGATATAAGTTGATGGATTTGATATATAAAGATTTATGAATTATTTCAACCTCAACCATATAGAGTTTCGGTTTTTTCAGTCATTCTTCTAACTCCATAAGTCTTATCAACTTCTCTTTTTAACTGCTTAACGCTGTCAAAGGCTTCATCTAATATTTTTTGACTAATTGATTTAACACCATATTCTACCGTAATCATATAGGCAACCATAACAATTTCTTTCAAATAGGCGCCAGACATATTTTCTGTTTCCTTAATAATTTTACTCAAATTTAATTTCTTATCGGTCTTAAATTCCTTTAGATATTTTTCAAGAATATAGCCTCTTAACTCCTTATCAGGATAGCCAAATTTAACCCTCAAATCAAATCTCCCAGGCCTATCTCCCAATGCAATATCAATATTTTCAGGATAGTTTGTTGTAGCAATAGTGATTACTCCATCATTACCTCCAACACCACTAAGACAATTTAAAAATTCACCCAAGAGTGGATGATTTCCTCTTTCTCTTCTATCAAGCCCACCTAAAGTATCTATATCTTCAATAATTACTAAAGAAGGAGACAGCCTTCTTGCTAATTTATATAAGCCTTTGATTTGACCAATTGAATCAATACTATCACTAGTTACATAAATAGTAGTAGCATCAACCATACCCATGATAGTTTCACAACACAAAGTCTTTCCAGTGCCAGGAGGTCCTGAAATTAAAATACCTCTACTTGCGGGCAATCTCTTTTCCTTGTAAGTCTCAATCAAATCAATAAAATTAACAATATGTCTATCAATCATTTTCCTATTCTCGTCTGAAACTACTATACTATCCCAAGTCTTTTCTTCATAATCTACATAATTCCAATTTGAGTCAATCTTTTGATTTCTTAACGGACCTTCAGTATCAAAATAATCTTCAACCAATTTCCAAAAATCTTTAAACTTAGTCTTACTAGAATCAAAATAACACTCCAATTCAATACTATAATCTTCAGTATAAGGAATTAAATTAAAAACATATTTATTGCCCGTTTTATCAGTTGCAAAAATAACACCCTTAATCAACATTGATTCTTTATCATCCTTTCCAACCTTAAATTCGTGATAAGTAGGTGGGACCTCATATCTCCTTTTAAAATCAAAATCAATAATCCTTTCAATAGTAAAGTCCTTAGCCAAAACATCGTGAAAACACTTAAGGTATGTAGGGGCTTCAGTAGAAGAAATTGAATAATAATAATTATCAACCCTCTTACCATCAAAATATTCATCAACTTGCTTCTTTAAAAGGTCTGATAAATTCTTACTATCTAATACACACTTCTTAACTAAATCATAAACTTGCTCAGAAGGTATTTCTATATCTCCAAAATTTTTAGACCTTACTACTATATTGGATAATTCACTCTCTTCCATGTTTAATAAATATGTTAAAGACCTATATAAAGATAAATATTCAATTTTATTTAAAGGGTTTTGTTTTAGTCCAATTAATGAATCTAGGCATATTTTTCATCAAAGACATGAAATCATCATAAGTTATAACATAAAGATTACCTGGGCTAAAAAAGGCTTTAATACCTCCAACTCCTTCATTATTCCAAGGCTCATAGAGAATTTGTTTATTTAAAGCATATTCAAGCATTTCTCTTTTATTGCCTCTCCAATCAGTTGTCTCTCCTTCTATCTGCCACACATTTTCATCTTTAGTTTCCTCCGTGGTTGCGTCGAGGATTGGAAAATATAACGAGTCAAGAGCAATTAATTCATAAGGCGGATTACCTTCATCTTCAGCATAATAAGGGTTTCTCTCAAATTTATAAATACCAAAATCAATTACAGGACCTTTTTTAGTATTTTGCTTCAAATATTTCTCTTTTTTGTCAAAAATATATAATTCGGATTCTGTAGCATAGTTAGTATTGAAACTTTGTGTAAAATAATTAGGGTATGGACCAAATAAATCAGTTAAACTGTCGGGACCCCCCTTGCCCCTTTCTTTATTTTTAAAAAGTCTGGCTAACTCCACATACGAAGTAATTTCCGATTGCTTAAGGGCTGTAAGCATATTAAGGATTTCATTTCCATTCAACTTAGACTTAGCCATATTAAAAGATACATTGCACGACTATATAAAACTCCTTAGTCGTTTAGTGAAATTAAAAGAATTCGTGGAACGGGGGCAGAGCGCCTCCTAGCAAAGGGCGACACTCTGTGTGCGTTCCCCCGTCCAATATATCATGTGTTGGAACAACTATATAAAAGTTATCACTCTTCAAGAGCCTTTCTAGCATCTGCAGCCATTTGTGCTTCAATTGTTTTCTGCTTGTAATTATCTACTGCATTAGGAGTTACTGCAATTCCCATTTCCATAAGTTTAGTTGCAATTAAAGCATCTGCTCCATCATAAAGGGTGTATTTGATAAATGCCTGTAATTCTCCATTTGCTTGAGCAATAGGTGTTGAAGTTTCGCCACCAGGACCTGCACAAAAAGCATCATTAAAACAAGTTAGCCTTACATCCCAAACTTGGCCTGGAAGAATGTAAATAGGCGTTTGTTTTGATTTCTTACAAAAACTATTATTAATTGTTCTAGGATAAGGAATTGAAGTTCCTGGAACTCCATCTCTTGGAACTCCATCAGGGTCTTTAAAATATCCTGTAGTATTAACATAAATTTGCAAATAGGCTCTAGGTCCTGCAATACTATTTCTAACCTTTTGACCATTTAAGGTATTGGAACCTAGCCAAGCGGGAATAATATTACTTCCTGCAGTAAATGTTGAAGGAGTGCAACCATAAGAATCTATTACAACAAATTGAGTTGCAGTAGTATTAGGCAATCTTCCTAATTGATTTCCCTTACCACTTGTAAATATTGAAACAGGAGTTCCTAAAGGAATATGTTGACCTCCTGCTAAGGGATTAATTGAAAGAACAGTTCCTGCAGCATCACCACTTCCTCCACTAACATTAAATTTATCGCCTACTTTATAGCCAGAGGCATTTGCACCTTCTCCATCTGTTTGAACACTAAATGCCGTAATTTGCCCACCACCATTTACTGAATCAATTACTATTGCAAGACCGCTACCACTTCCTGTAATGTTGGTGGTTGCAACACCTCCTGTTGCACTATAACCACTAGTTCCGCCACCATCTAATTGAATAGTTAATGGAGCACCAGTAGTTTCAGTTCCATTAAATAAATCCCAAGCATAAACTTGACTTCTCATTGCCATTATTGAACCTCCTCTTGAATGCTTTTTTCTAGTAATTGTTGTTTATACCAATCTACATTTGAACTTGAAACTGGAACTCCCATCTCTAAGAGTTTATTTGCAATCATTGAATCTGGACCATCATAAAGAGTGTAAGAAACCATTACTGCTGCAGTTCCTCCTTCATTGCCTCCTCCTGCACCCATACCTTGTGAACTTGTGTAAATCATACTCCATTTTTGACCTGGAAGGACATAAACAGGAGGATTTAAAACAAATGAAGGTGCTAACGCTATGTTTTCACCACCAGCCGCAGAATTACTAGATGAAGCCGCACCACAAGGATAAGGAGCCATTTCTGCAGGGATTCCATCTGGAGTAGTCCCATCAGGATTTACAAAATAATCTGTAGTCCCAATACTTAATTGAACATTACCCCCTTGATTAGGAGATAAAGCCAATTCTTCAACTACTATGAATTCTGTTGAATTAGCCCTTGCGGGAACTGTAATTCCACTACCTTCACTACCTGTAAAAATATCATATTTTCTACCTGCAGTAATTGCAACAGGCGCTGCATTTACTGTTCTAGGAACTGTTGACCATTCATAAGTAATATACCTAACCGCCATAATTATCAATTAGGCTTCCGACTACTTAAAAGATTTGTTTATTTGAAAGGAGTTTTTTGTTGATTTATTGCAAAGGGTTTAACTCTATTATTCCAATTAATTATTCTTTTAGGGTCTATTTTTATTAAAGTAGTGAATAATTGGTCAGCCCCTGTATTTCTAGGTCCCATATCTAAAAATTCTTGAAATTCAATTCCATAATCTGCCATTTCGGCATCTTTAAATGTTTCTAAATCTATGTGTAATTCAATAGTCCTAATCCATGAACCGTATTTCCCTCTTTCTAAGTGTTCTCCAGTCCCTATTTCTTCAATATCAAAAATATAAGAAATATTTAAATGTTGAGGAGCCTCTAAAGTTGATTCTATCAGACCATCTTCCCTTTCTCTTTCAATAAATTTTTCTACAAATTCAATAT
>TARA_B100001113_G_scaffold2816_1_pt1 | contig 12838 bp, 10 predicted proteins | sample TARA_B100001113 | Tara Oceans TARA_B100001113 (sample SAMEA2622402) | marine metagenome | biome: marine biome (ENVO:00000447); feature: deep chlorophyll maximum layer (ENVO:xxxxxxxx); material: "saline water (ENVO:00002010), including plankton (ENVO:xxxxxxxx)" | depth 50 m | reverse complement strand
TGCAGGGTCTCCCTGTGTGAGAGTAGGAAATCGTCAGGCTTTTTTATATTTAGGCTCTTAGTATTTTAAATACTAAGAGCCTTTTTTTATGACAGAGACTATAATTAGACCATGTTAGTAGGTTTAACCGGTGGGATTGGCTCTGGGAAGTCTGTTGCTGGAAATTTTTTTAATGAATTGGGTATAGATGTTATTGATGCAGATGACGTGTCGAGAAACATTTTAGATAATAATGAATCAGCAAGAGACTTATTTATAAAAAATTTTGGCTCTGAATTTTTGAATAAAGACAATTCAATAAATAGAGATATGCTAAGAACTGAAATTTTTAAAGATAGAAATAAAAGAAATTTATTGGAAACTATTATCCATCCAGCTGTGAGAGAAGAATTAATTAAATTTATAAATAAATCAAAAAGCATTTATAAAATCATTATGGTACCTCTAATTTTTGAGACAAAATCTAAGGATTTTTACGATAAGATTATTGTTATAGATTGTGAAGAAAGTAAACAAATTGAGAGAGCTACCATTAGAGACGAGAAGGCTGAAGAAGATATTATAAATATAATGAGCAATCAAGCCTCAAGAGAAGAAAGACTTTCAATTGCTGATGAGGTAATTAATAATAATAATTCTATAGAAAACCTTAGAAAACAAGTAATTAAAATACATCAAAAATTTCTTGGAATGAATGTCAATGAATAAATGCCCTAGGTGCGAAAAACCAGTATCAAATAATAAAGAAAATGAACATAGGCCATTTTGCTCAGCTAAATGTAAATTGATTGATTTTGGTTCTTGGGCAAATGAGGAAAATGTAATTTCTAGACCTATAAAATCTGAAGATTTTTATGAGGACTAGTTATTTGCCACAACAATGCTTATATTTTTTTCCAGAATCACACCAACAAGGATCATTTCTTCCTAATTTTGGTTCATCTCTTTTTACAGTTTGAGTCTGCTTTTGATTTGACTCTGATTGTTTATCATTTTCATGATCTATAGGGAAATCTGATTTTTCAAGAACAATTTCATCTTCTTGATTTTGTTTAAGATTGTTTAAAACTTCTTCTGATGCAAATTCTATTGTAAATAAGATTCTTATAGTCTCTGTATCAATCTCCTCTAACATAGATTCAAACATAGAATAAGCTTCCTTTTTAAATTCATTTTTTGGATTTTTTTGAGCATAAGCTCTAAGGCCAATACTACTTCTAAGATGATCAATTTCTGCTAAATGTTCTTTCCAGTGAACATCTAATACTTGAAGCATGATTTGTTTTTCTAATGTAAGTCTATTACTACCTAATGACTCGTATTTATTTTTATAAAGATCTTTAGATTTATTAACAATTAGATCGCTAATCGTATTTGGTAAGAGCTTTTTATCATGTTTAATTTCAGATGCTATATCGGTTTTTAATTTATAACTTTCTGCAAGAAATTCTTCAAGATCTTTAGCTCTCCATTGAGACTCAATAGACTCAATTGGTATAAAAGTATTTGAAATCCTATTAAATTCAAACGATATTAATTCATCAATTGTTTCGCTAATATCATCTTCTTCTAGCAATTGATTTCTTAACGAGTAAATAGCCTGCCTTTGATCATTTGATACATCGTCGTATTCAAGTAGATTTTTTCGCGCATCAAAGTTTCTATTTTCGATTCTCTTTTGAGCATTTTCTATACCTCTTGAGAGCATACGATGTTCAATATGGTCATCACCCATTCCAATTTTCTCAAATAATGATCTTCTATTATCAGAAATAAATAATCTTAATAAGTCATCTTCAAGAGATAAGAAAAATCTTGAGTATCCTGGATCACCCTGTCTTCCAGACCTCCCTCTTAACTGATTATCGATTCTTCTAGATTCATGTCTCTCAGTTCCTAAAATATGAAGACCGCCGGAATTTAGTACGATTTCATTATTCTTATTCCATTCTTCTTCTGACTGATCTTCTTTTTTGCCACCTAAAACAATATCAGTACCTCTTCCTGCCATATTTGTAGCAATTGTTACCATTCCAGGTTTACCAGCATTAGCTACTATTTCTGCCTCTTTTTCATGATGTTTTGCGTTAAGAATTTGATGCGGTATTTTTCTTGCTTTTAAGAATTCTGATACTTCTTCAGAAGATTCCACAGAAACAGTACCTACCAAAATAGGAGCTGAATTATTTCTAAGTGATTCTATTTCATCTACCAGCGCTTTATATTTAGCTTCTTTAGTTAAAAAAACTAAGTCATTATGATCATTTCTTACCATAGGAACATTGGTTGGAATGATAATAACGTCCAGACCATAGATTTGGTTAAACTCTAGTGCTTCTGTATCTGCAGTACCAGTCATGCCTGATAAATTTGAAAATAGCCTAAAAAAGTTCTGGAACGTTGTTGATGCTAACGTTTGTGATTCTCTTTGTATTGGAACATTTTCTTTACATTCAAGGGCTTGATGGACACCCTCGCTCATTCTTCTTCCTGGCATTGTTCTGCCAGTGTGCTCATCAATCAGAAGGACTTCGTTATTTCTAACGAGATAATGAATATTTTTTTGAAATAAAAAACTTGCTCTCAGTGTTGCTTGCACAAATTTCATAATTTTGAGATTTGAAACAGAATATAAGCCATCTGACTCACCTAGCATATCAGCTTCATCCAAAAGTTCTTCAACGAGAATATAACCATCATCTGTGAGTTCAACACTTCTGTTCTTTTCATCAATAAGATAATGACCTTTTTCTTCCTCTACCAAGGGTTCTTCCTCGGTTCCTTCTCTTAATTGTTTTTTTAATTTAGGTATAAATTTTTTAATTTGTTGATACAAATCAGAACTTTCCGACGAAGGGCCTGAAATAATTAAAGGTGTTCTAGCTTCATCAATAAGAATTGAGTCAACTTCATCAACAATTGCAAAATCTAAAGAACATTGAACTCTTTCTTCAACAGAGTGAGCCATGTTATCTCGAAGATAATCAAAACCTAATTCATTATTTGTTGCATATATTACATCACATTTATATGAAGCAATTTTCTCTTGAATCATTTGATTTGAGTTCACAACTCCAACAGAAAGACCTAAGAATTCATATATTGGTCGCATCCACTCAGCATCTCTTTTAGCAAGATAGTCATTTACGGTAACTAATATAGCCTTGTTTCCAATCACAGAGTTAAGGTAAGCAGGAAGCGTTGCTACTAAAGTTTTTCCTTCACCAGTTTTCATTTCAGCAATATTTCCTTCAGCTAACGAAATACCACCAAGCATTTGTGAGTCAAAATGCCTAAGACCTAGAGTTCTTTTGCTTGCTTCTCTTACGGCAGCAAAGGCAAACGGAAGAATGGCATAGATATCTTTTTCATTATTTTTATATATATTATTTAGTTCATTCCTAAGATCTTTGAAATAAGAGTCGGGTTTTTTAGAAAGCTCCTCTTCTAGACTGTTACACGCATTAACATGAACCATCATTTTTTTTAAGATCCTATCGTTGCTGGATCCGAAAATATTTGAAAATAAATTTAACATCTTAAGTATTTAGAGTGCTTATTCAAAAATCACTTATTCAATGTCTCCAAAAGGAGGCCTCACGTATGAAATTGGGGCATTTTCAGAATTTTCAAATTCGATAGTTTCATATGCCTCATCATCTTCAATGATTTTTCTTAAGAGTTTATTATTTAACTCATGTCCTGACTTATACCCTGAGAACTCTCCTATTAAATTACCACCTAGTAAATATAAATCCCCAATCGCATCTAGCATTTTATGTTTTACAATTTCATCATTAAATCTTAAGCCTTCGTCATTGAGAATTTCTTCTTCTCCAAAAACAATGGCGTTTGATACGCTTGCACCCAAAGCAAGGTTTTTAGATTGTAGTAATTCTTTTTCACTCATAGATCCAAATGTTCTAGCTCTACAAACCTCCTTAACAAATGATGTAGATGAAAAATCTATAATAGACTCTGAAGGAAGCGACTTATGAACAGGATGATCAAAACTTACTTTAAATGAAACTTTAAAACCATCAAATGGCTTGATTTTTGCATATGCATCATCGCGAGTTACTGTAACTTCCTTTTTAACTTTTATAAACTTCTTTAAGGCATTCTGATCTTCTAAACCTGCTGATTGAATAAGAAAAACGAAAGGGCTTGAGCTACCATCCATTATTGGGACCTCAGGACCATCAACTTTTACTAAGCAATTATCTACACCTAGCCCTGCAATAGCAGATAAAAGATGTTCAATTGTTGATATCTTTACACCATCTTTTACCAAAGCAGTAGAAAGGCTTGTGTCACCAACATTTTCTGCAATTGCAGGAATAATAAGATTTTCATCAACATCAGTTCTTATAAAATTAATACCAGTATTAACTCCTGAAGGAATTAACTCCATGTTTATGTTTTTACCAGTATGAAGACCAATACCTACAGCCTTAATTGAATTTCTTAATGTTCTTTGTTTTAACATTTACGTTGCCTTGAAACTTCTGCAAGTATTATCCCAGTTGCGACAGAAACATTAAAGCTTTTGAAATTTTTATTGTCATTTAATTTTATTAGAGAATCACAGCTTTCTAATGTTTTTTTTCTCATACCAAACTCTTCAGAACCCATAATGATTGCGCATGATTGATTGAAGTCAGCACTTAGGTAGTCATTTTCAGCATGCTCACTTAAACCAAAGACACTTATATTTAAATCTTTTAGATATTTAATACAATTGATTAGGTTTGATACATGGAATATCTCTAGAATTTCAGCACCTCCGACTGATACGCTATGTGCAATATCATTGAGAGGCGCACAATGATGTTTATTAATTATTAACGCATCGATCTCAAGAACAGCTGCAGATCTAATACATGCTCCAAGATTTCTTGGATCAATGACATTATCAAGTATTAGAATTGATAAATTCTTTTTGGTAGATTTCTCAAGCAAGTTTTTAAGATCTTTAAAATTTAAGTTTTCTTCATTAACAATCATAGCCTCTGGTTCTTTTTTTAATTTTTGTGATATTTCAAAATTAATATCATTCTCTTCAGAGAGCCTGATTAGCTGATTTATTCTTTCGTCACTTCTAGAGTAGGGGAGATATAGCTTTTTAATTTTATGGGGGCTGTTTTTTATAATGCTCTCAATACTATGAAACCCAACTCTTCGCTCACCTTTCTTAATCATTTTTGTGGTATTAATATAATTTTTCTTTCTTCCGGAATTACATTTACTAATTGAACTTTAATTTTTTGCCCAATCCTGAATACTTCACCAGTTCTTCTACCTTTCAGTATATTTGCTTGACTATCAAAAATATACCTATCTCTTTTAAGGTCAGAAACATGAAGCAGCCCAGATATGTAATATTTATCAATTTCGCAAAATAATCCAAAATCTGTAATGCCAACTACGAATGAGTAAAAACTTTGCCCAATAAATTTTTTAAGATGATAACAAATTAACTGTTGATTAACTTGTCTAGATATTATTTCCGCCCTTTTTTCAAGAGATGACAATGATCCAAGATCCTCTTCGATATCTTTTTGGATAAAATTGTAGTTCGATTTATTTAAGATATTTTTTATCATTCTATGGACCAGTAAATCAGGGTACCTTCTTATAGGCGAAGTAAAATGAGAGTATTGTTGCAATTGCAAGCCAAAATGACCTATCTCTTTTGAAGAATACTGTGCTCTTTTTAGAGATTGTAAAATAAGAATATTTAAAAGCTTATTGTCTTCATTTTTATTTGCATACTCAATAAATGAATTAATAAGCTCTAATGTGTTTTCGTGGGATTTGCTTAAACGCCCTTTTAAAGAAAAGAACTTTTTTAAGGCCTCTATTTTTATTGATTCAGGCTCTTCATGTACCCTATATATACCAAAACCATAATGCTTCTTTATAAATTTTGCAGCACAAATATTTGCTGCAATCATTGATTCTTCTATCATCTGATGTGCAAAGAGTCTCTTTGGTATATTTATATCTAAAATATTTCCGCCATTATCAATATCTAAAATTGGCTCTGTAGATTCTATTTCTAAGGCATTTCTTTTAAATTTTTTTTGTAAAAGCTTATCTGTAAGTTTTTTTAGTGATTCTAAGGAGTTAGATATTTTAGATCCATCATTTCTATAATCTTGAATCTCATTATAAGTAAATCTCTTGAAAGAAATTATAAGGGCTTCGTAAAATTCATATGATTCAATTCCCCCAGATAAATCAAAAACAATTTCGCAAATAATCACGTTCCTTTCTTTGTTGGGTACCAATGAGCATAAGTCATTTGAAATTATCTCGGGCAGCATAGGTATAACTTTTTTAGGAAAATAAATCGACGTTCCTCTTTTAAATGCTTGTTTATCAATCTCAGAATTAGGCGAAACAACAGAGGCAACATCTGCTATGGCAACTTTAAGAGTGAAAGATGAATTATTTTGATTACAATGAATCGCATCATCAAAATCCTTAGCATCCTCACCATCAATTGTTATAAAAGGAGTATCTGTTAAATTTTTTCGATTTATATTATTTTCTGGGTCAAGCTCTTCAAGCTCTTTTGTAATAAGATTATTCCATTCATTTGGAATATCATTATCTTCAATAATTTGGTTTATAGTGTTATCCAGATTGCTCATGAATAAGAGTTTAGTTTATATTTAATAAAAAAGGGCTCATATAGAGCCCTTAATTATTTTTTATTGCTGCTAGAAAGTAAGATTAAATTTTAACCCATAATTTCTGCCAGGCAGGGGGACCTCATCTTTTACGAATGAAGAATGGTTTCTTGCTATCTCATCAAGCAAGTTTTTGCCAAACAAGGAAACTTTTAATTCACTACTGCCTCTTAAATTAAATGTTTTTGTAAACCTTGCATCAAGCATTTTATAATCATTAGTAATTGTTTCACCTTCACCAATATCTTTTTGCCTATCAACGTCCTTAAGATTAAGTCTAAAAACTATATCATTTTGTTTATAAGATAATGCATAGACATTTCTTGCTGGATTTATTCTTGGAACAAAATGTCCATCTGAAAATTTTGCATTAACAACGTCTCTTCCAAACGATACTTTTAGTTCTCCAGATGCAAAATCAATTATTCTGCCGATTTCAAATTCATATCCGTCAAACTCAGCATCTTCTTGCATATAATTTGCATGAATCAAATTGCCATGATCATGCTCATCGTGTTCATCTTCATGATCACTATCTTCATGATGCTCATCTTCATGATCGTCATCTTCGTGATGTTCGTCCTCATGATCTTCATCTTCATCCATGAGAGCTATATAGTTATCTACATCAGTTATATAAAAACTTGCATAGGCATAAAAGCTATCATTTTCGTAATTCAAAGTGATATCAAAGTTATTTGAAGTTTCGCTATTTAATGTTGGGTCTCCCACCTCAAATCTTCCAGTTGCTAAGTGAGGACCATTCATAAATAATTCTACTACTGAAGGCAATCTCTCTACGCTAGCATAACCAACACTAATATCTAAATTATCAGTTAGATTTTTTCCTATATTTACTGCAAAGCTGTTAGCAGTATCGTCGATACTATATTTATCAATATCACCGTGATCTTCATCTGTAACACTTCCAGATCTATCAATTTGATCAATTCTGATACCTAGATCAATATTAAACTGATCAAAGTCTTTGCTCATGAAATATCCAATTGTAAATTCTTCATTTTTAGCTGGATTCATGAATGCTTCTTCACCAACAATTGAATTATTTTCGTCTACGATATTTATTGAAATTTTTTGCTCAGTATTAGCATTTGAGATATCAAAGATCGCACCGTATTCAGTTGCCTCATTTGAGAAAACAGTTGGAGAATGTTCCTCTTCTTCCTCATGATCATCATGACCTTCTTCTTCATGACCTTCTTCTTCGTGATCTTCAGTAAGAGTATAGCTAGAATCACGCAGGTTAAAATCGATTTTATTTACTAGACTACCATTAATATTATATGAACCCTTAATAGTAAAGCTTTCAGAATCGGTGGTTGAAAAAACTCTTTCATCCCCATGCTCTTCATGCTCTTCTTCATCGCCATGTTCGTCGCCATGTTCGTCTCCATGTTCGTCTCCATGCTCATCGCCATGAAATGGTATGCCATAAACACTTTCTAAATTGTCTACAGAAAAACCTATATAACCCCAATCACCGACTTTAGAGATACCAAATTTTGTTGCTTCACTGGAATAGTCGGAATTATTAAGAAATCCCATATTTTCTTCATGCTCTTCTTCATCATGATCATCATGATCATCATGCTCTTCTTCATGTAAAACGGCGCCAAATGGCACATCATAATTATCAAAATCAATTTTTTTATAACCAATATTTACATTGAAACCATTAATATTATTTTTAAAATTAATATGTTCAGAACTTCCCTCATTGACTGTTTGTGTCTCATAGCCAACTTTTACCTCTGGCAGCTCATAATTAAGAGCTGAAACAGAATCATCAACCAAGTTAATGATTCCACCTATTGTTCCATTTGCATATAACAAAGAAGACGGCCCCATAACTATTTCCACTTGTTGAATATCATTTATATCAAGGTCATTTAAATGATCAGCACCAAGACCTGAAACGTCTCGGTTAACCATTCCATTCTTTAGAATTTTTACCCTTGGGCCTGACATTCCTCTGATTATTGGCTGACCAACAGCCGCACCATAGTCAGCAATTGAAACGCCTAGATAACTATCAATAGCATCACCTAAACTGGTTGTAGCATCGTCTATGATATCTTCGCCATTAATAACATACAGTGGATTTGTTATCTCTGTTGTATTTACTATGGCTGCTGTTATAACAATAGTTTCCTCTACATTTTGATCTTGAGAAACTATATTATTTGAATTAAATGCGATTAAAAAAATAAATATGGTATAAAACTTTTTCATTTATTCCTCCTTGTGTGAATGAAAAATTAGTTAAAAATAAAATTAACTAATTTAAAGGAGGCGCTCTAGATAAATATGATTTCTTATCAAAACTAACAAATCTTGAATTAAGATTTGTTTCTAGGGAAATATTTGTATATGAAGTTTTTTCATTAACAGAAGAAATATCAATTTCTTGATTTTCTTCACAAGCCTGACATTCGAATGTTTGGTCGTTCTCAACATGACTGTAATGATCAGAAAAATTATGCAGGGACAAGCCTGCTAAGAATAAGAATGATAATAAAAGATACTTTTTATTCATGAGTTAAGCATACTAGACCATTAATCTTACCGACTTTCAAGTCTTCAAGAGTTTTATTAGCAGTATTTATGTTTCTTTTTTCGACATTGACATGGTCTATCTTACCATCTTTAACCAATTTCATTAATTCAGTCATTTCTTGCAAGCTACCAACGTATACACCATTAATAGTTCTAGCAGTTAATGTAATCATGGGCAGCTGAACAGCTGATTGGCCTCCAAACAAACCAACAATTACATATGTACCACCTCTCTTAAGACCAAAAAGCGTAGATGCAAATTCAAATGTTTTTGAAGAACCAACAAAATCTATAACACTCGTTGCTCCTCCATCTGTTAGTTTTGCAACTTCTTCAGCAGCACCTTCATTTAAAGAATTTACAGTATTTGAAGCTCCAGATTTTTTTGCTATTCGAAGTTTTTCATCATCAATGTCAATTACAATTGGATTAATCGAATAGGCTGCTTGAATTATCTTTAAAGCAAGAAGACCTAAACCACCAGCGCTAATAATTACTACCGAATTTTGACCCTTTTTTAGATTAGCTTTTTTTAAAGCGCTATAAGCAGTCAAGCCTCTGCATGCATAGCTACCTGCTATTTCATCAGGAGCATTACCAGCATCAAACAAATATTTTGAATCAGGAACTAATACATACTCACCATATCCACCATCTACATTTATTCCAAGGTTTCTTGTGCTTAGAGGTGAACAATAATGCTCTCGATCATTTAAACAGTCTTCACATTCACCACATCCTATCCATGGATAAGCAACATATTTTTTACCTAACTCAATATTTGTAACGTTATCACCAAGCTCTACAACTTCACCATAAATCTCGTGACCCATTGCAAGTGGCTCCATAACAGGAACAGGAAGTTGTGCACCATTTCCTAAATCAAAATAACCTTCATGGATATGAACATCAGAATGACAAACTCCACATGCTACAGTTTTCAATAAAATTTCATTGCCACTAGGTTTTGGTTTTTCAATTTCAACCTCTTTTAGAGGCTTGCCATTTTCAAAAACTTTATATGCTTTCATATATTTATTGTGTTTTTTAGATTATAGATTATATTATTTAATCATGATTAAAAATAAAAGACTTTCTATTAATCTTTCTATACTTTTTATTTGTTTTTCGCTTTTTGTGGATGCAGCTCCATTTGAGTCTACATACGAACCACTCCCCGCCGAAAATATTTTAATAAAGAATGCAAATATTTATGATGGGGAAGGCAATGAATTGCTTCAAACTGATCTTTTAATTCAAGACAGAAAGATAGTCGCTATTGGAAAAGATTTACCAGCCTCCAAAGACTTTAAAATTATTGATGCATCTGGAAAATGGGTTACACCTGGAATTATAGATATCCATTCTCATATGGGAGTTTATCCCGCACCTGGAGTATCTACAAGCTCTGATGGAAATGAAGCAACCAGTCCTGTTACTGCCGATGTATGGGCTGAACATTCAATGTGGGTTCAAGATCCACAATATGCTCTTGCCCTAAAAGGAGGCGTAACTACTTTTCATGTACTGCCTGGCTCAGCTAATTTAATTGGAGGCAGGGGGGTTACGGTAAAAAATTTACAAAGAAATACTATAAATTCAATGAAATTTCCAAATGCCCCTCATTCTTTAAAAATGGCATGTGGCGAAAATCCAAAAAGAGTTTACGGTAATAGACAGCAAGCTCCATCAACAAGAATGGGAAATATTGCAGGATATAGGAAATCATGGATTGAAGCTGAAGCATATTTAAGTCGTTTAGATGAATATGAAGCTAAATCTGAAGAAGCTAAAGAGATTGGATATAAACCTCAAAGAAATTTAGAGCTTGATACTTTGGCAGGAGTTTTAAGAGGGGAAATTCTTGTACATAATCATTGCTACAGGGCTGAAGAGATGGCTATGATGATAGATATTGCTGAAGAATTTGATTATAAAATTACAGCTTTTCACCATGGTGTTGAGGCATACAAGATTGCGGATCTTTTAGCAAAAAACAATATATGTGCTGCTTTATGGGCAGACTGGTGGGGTTTTAAGCACGAGGCATACGATATGGTACAAGCTAATGTAGCAATTGTTGATCAGGCTCTTGGCGGTAAAGGCTGTGCAATTGTGCATTCTGATAGCGCAATTGGAATTCAACATCTCAATCAAGAAGCATCAAAAGCATTATCAGCAGGCCTAAGAGCAGGCTATGATATTTCTAAGGCTAGAGCAATAAAATGGATCACTAGCAATCCAGCGAAAGCTGCTGGTATATACGAAGAAACTGGATCATTGAAAGTTGGAAAAAATGCTGATGTTGTAATTTGGTCTAAGAATCCCTTTAGCGTTTATTCAATTGCTGAAACAGTTTTTATTGATGGAGCGCTCGCATTTGATAAGAATTCAAACTTTCTACCTTCAAGCGATTTTGATATAGGCATAATATCACCATCAAAAAACAGGATTGAGGAGTAAGCATGACTATTAATTTAAGAATACTTATCACCTTAATGTTAGGCTATATGTTCATAGCATTTACCTCAAATGTTCTTGCCCAAAGCACTGTAATTAAAAATGTAACTATCTATGATGGAAAGAATGATGGTTCATATATGGGCAATATCTTAATAGATGATGGCGTTATAAAAAGAGTTTCGTCGTCAAATCTACAAGGAGATTTTGTTATTGATGCATCTGGAATGATTGCCACACCTGGAATGATAGCAACTGATACAGAGCTTGGCATTGTGGAGATTGGTGCTTTGAGCGTTACTAGAGATGATTCTTCAGAAATTTATAAGATTGGATTTAGCATATATGATGCTTATAACCCCAATTCAACTTTAATTCCATGGAATAGATCAAATGGAATAACTTCAGCTTTAACTTTGCCTCAGAATACTTCAAGTCCTATTGGAGGTTTAGGCTCATATTTTGTTCTTGATGGTAGTCTTGAAATTCTAGGAACTAAAGATGTTGTAATGATTGGAAGGGTTGGAGGAAGTTATAATGATTCAAGAGCCGAAACATTCTCAGTTATAAAGGATCTTCTATCTTTTGCTTCCACAATAAATAAAAATGACCTAAATTCTGATTCAGATCTATCTGATCTTATTGAAGAATCAACTATCGCAGATTCAATGAATCTTCACCCAAGAGATATAAGAGCCTTATATGAGTTAGTAAATAATAATCTACCCTTAATTATGAAAGCACATAGAGCCTCAGACATCATGAAACTTATTGAGATTAAAGAAGAATTTGATTTAAATCTTATAATAATGGGTGCTCAAGAAGCCTCTCTAGTTGCTTCTAAAATTTCAAAAAGCAAAATACCTCTTATTATTAATCCTATTAATAACATACCAGGCTCTTTTGATGAACTTGCTTCAAATATTGAAATGGCAAGCAGATTGGAGAAAGAGGGCGTTGAAATAATGTTTAATGCACCTAGAGATCATAATTATCATTTAATAAGACAAGGTGCTGGAATTGCTGTTGCGAATGGAATGACTTATGACGGTGCACTTAAAGCAATTACTTCTGTCCCCGCTAAAGTATTTAATTTAAAGAAT
>TARA_B100001113_G_scaffold103944_1_pt1 | contig 12875 bp, 8 predicted proteins | sample TARA_B100001113 | Tara Oceans TARA_B100001113 (sample SAMEA2622402) | marine metagenome | biome: marine biome (ENVO:00000447); feature: deep chlorophyll maximum layer (ENVO:xxxxxxxx); material: "saline water (ENVO:00002010), including plankton (ENVO:xxxxxxxx)" | depth 50 m | reverse complement strand
TGCTGGAACGACCAACGCCTCTGGGGTTGAGCGGGGTCGGACGAATTCATTGTAGCCTTCGCGTGCGGCAGCCAGCGGCACACCTGCCATCAGCCGCCCCATTAGGTAGGCGAGCATCATGAGTTTCCCGTCCGCGCCAGTGATGACGTGGCACTCTCCGTTATGCAAGTCGATGGTCAAGGTCGGTCGCCGAGTCAAGGCCCAAGCCGCAACAAGGAGGCAGCCGATGCCCATGACCATGTTTCGGACGGCCACCAATTCAATGGTCCACCCTGCCATGCCGATGAGAATCATCCCAAACAGGTGACTGTATGGTGGCATCAGGTGCGTTTGGTGATGGTTGAAGGTGCTGATGGAGCCAAGGGGAAGTGTGGTGGTTTTTCCCTCCCTTGCTCGGATGAGCAATGCCGAAGGATCGACCTCAACGGCCACCTTCCCCCGCATCCCAGCCAGATGCAGCCCGTCGAGGACCTCGCGGTCCAACTGCATCGGGCCGGCGGATGCCGGCACGATTTCTCCCATCCTTGCGCACTTGATGGAATGGGATATCAATCCTCCCTCATCGGTGCAGCCCCCCAGCAAGGTTGCAGAGGAGGGTTTCCAACGCCGAACTATGCTTGCTGTTCGAGTCGCCCGGACCCAATGATGCGGGGTTTCGAATCAAGCTGAGCGATCACGGCTTGAGGCGGAGCATGCGCTCGGATCAAGGCAGGATGGTCCCATTCAACCGTGAGGACGTTGCCTTCTGCGGCCGTCACTCGACCCACAATGAACTGAAGGTCCACTGAGAGGTGAATTACATCGCCGGTTTGCAAAGTCCGTCGCTGGAAGGGTGATGGCGTCAGGTGTACCTTGGATTGAGCATGTGGGTGCATGGCCGGTGCCCGGTGCGTGCCGGTGCGTGGGTCGTCCAGCGGAGGGTGAACGATGACTGTGCCTCCAGAGAGGTGGGCTTCCTGAGCGTTCCTCAAGGCCAGGCCAACGCGGTCGCCCGCGGTCGCGGTGGGAACGTCGTCGTCCATCACCTGAAGCGACTTTGCCGTCCCTCCTCCTTCAGCGGGGAGGAGAAGGAGCTCATCGTGTTGGTTGACGGTTCCCGCCTGAACGTAGCCAATAGCCACAAGGCCAATGCCACGGACATTGAAATGTTGGTCAACAGGAATCACCAACGGCTGTGTTGATGCCTCTGCAAGTTCCTCGGACAGGTCGTCCATCAGGGCGTAGAACCGTTCCCTCAGATGAGGGCCGTCTTCGGCCTCAAAGGTCCACGCGCCAAGACCGGCCTGTTGGAAGAGGCCCTTGGCCTGCTCCTCGTCAATCCACCCTCCGTCCCTTGGTCGAATGACGGCGATGCCTCGTTCGATTCCCGCGCTGGCGAAGGCGACGAGCGCTTCACCAAGCGTGGCGTCGACGGCTTCCACCTCGATCAGGCCAACACGTGCAGCGGACAAAGCGTTGAGGAGGGGGCGAAGGCGTTCAGGGTACTTCGCGGGCCGAATAATCGACAGGATCCGTGCGCCACCGTCGCCCGATTCTTTGTGAACGTAGGTGTGGACATCGCGCTGGTCGCTGGGTTTGGCAATCAGACGCGCGAGGTCGTCAGTGGCCACAGCGGCGATGTTGAGGACCGGCATGACAAGGCCTCGAGGTGTTCCCCATCAAGCCTTGGACGCGGCTCTGCTGCGAAGCATGTTCGCGCGGAGTTCTTCGGCGTGGGCCCATTCACTCTCAGCTTCTGCGCCTTCAGGGGTCATTTGCGGAATTGGAATGGGTCGCATCATTGAATCGATGGCGACGAAGAAAAAGTAGCCTTCACAAATGGGACGGCGTGCCCAGTCTGATTTGCTCATCGATTGTGCGGTCACCTTGACGCACGCTGTGTGGGTGGAGGTATACACCACTTGGCCGGTCACTTCGAGAAGGTCCCCTTGACGGGCGGGGGCGATGAAGGTCAGGGTGTCGATCGAGATGGTCACGAATTCGCGGTGAGCAAACTTCGCACAAGCGATGCCTCCTGCTTTGTCCATGAGGGATAAGAGCCGGCCGCCAAACAGGGTATCGTAGGCGTTGGTGTCATGGGGAAACACCTCTTCGATGAGGGTCACGGGTTCAACGGAAAACGGTTGCACGGTGTGTCCTCGCGACCGCCTGTCAAGAAGCCTCGCCATCGGGGCAGCCTCCTGACATGGCTTCTTTGCCCTGGAGGACTTGGTGGTATTCGTTGGTTTGATGTCTGGCGGCATCGGTTCTCCTGTTACCGCTACGAGGGCCATGCGCATCGGGTGGGGCCTGTACCCGCTTCAGTTCAGCATGGGAACGGGTACTGGGCCCGAAGCGCAGGAGCGAAGCGAGGCCCGCGTGGGAGGTTTGGAGGCGCTTGCCGTGCAGGCGTGGGCCTCTCGAACCGTTGTGTCCCTCTGTGGCAGAAAAGAGCACCCCCACGGGGATTCTTTTAGGGAGGCTTGGCGTCGCGTAAGTCGTCGGTGTCGCCATGAATGCAAATGCCCCCCGTCGCCTGCCAGCCTTGCTGATGATGGCGATGCTTCTCCTTGTGCCGCTCGCCTCTTCCATCAGCGTCACCTCCTTCACCGGGGGCGACGCCGAAGCGACCGTCGACGTTCGTGACCCTGCGACGTGGATGGACCTTGATGACGCATCCGTGACGCTCCCGGTGGGCGAGACGGTGACGTCGGCTTCCATGACCGTTGGAACGGCCATGGCGGAACACGACGCTTTCGTGAGGATCGACACCGAGACCCTCCCGAAGACATGGAGCCCCGACGCCAACGGTCAGTTGACCTCCTTTTCAACAAAGTCCTCGTTCAAGTTTGAGGAAGGCTCCTCAGCAACTCCGGTCCGTTTGACCTCCAACGGTTTCCTGAGCGATTTTGAGGGCACGACCAAGAACTTCACCGATGGCACGCAGCCGCCCATGAGCCCGATGTCTTGGAGCCACGGCAGCGTTTCGACTTCATTGGGCATCCTGCCTGCAGGCTGCAAGTCAGGAGAAATGTGCTGGGGCACCAATCCCTTTGACGACGATTACCGCGACGACAACAACGGCAACGACTTCGACAGCAAACTCCTCTCCCCCGCCATCTTCGTCGACCCGGCCCTTGGCGGCACCACCTTCCGCTTCTCGTCCTTCCACGCGTTGCACTACCTCGAACAGGGCATGAGCGGCGCTCAGAAGTATTACCGCGACTGTGCTTACATCGAAATCCGAGAGCGAAACGACGAATTCTTCCCGCCCGACACCAGCGGCCCCAACGGCTTCGATTACATCTCCATCGACCAAGCCAACTCCAGCAACATCGGCTTTGGCAACGGCTTGTACACCAAAGGAAACAACCAGGGTCAAATCCAGAGCGGTTGCCAAGGCGTTGGCAGCAGCCAGTCGGCCCTTGGTGGGACCTCGGTCACGACCAACAACCCAAGCGGTTGGGCGGACATCGCCATCGATCTGTCGGACTACGTGGGTCAGTGGGTTCAACTTCGCTTCGTGATGGAACACAACATCAACGGTGGCAACGGCAACACGCCGACCAACTATACCATGCCAGGCTGGTACATCGACAACGTGCGTTTGGGTCAACTTTTGCCCGCGAACGGCTGGATGAAGGTTCGAGGCTTCTTGCCCTCTGTGAACGGGGGCGATCCTCAGCCCAACGGGTACGGTCTGCTGAACATCGAAGCGGAAACCACGGAAACGGGTACCCTCGCTGTCGACGTCTACAACACCCAAACCGGGGTGCTTGTCAACGACCTCAACGGCAACCCCATGTCTGGTTTGACTGGCGACATCATCGAACTGTGGGACATCGACGCGAACGTCCACAAGTCGCTTGACTTCGTGTTCAATTACGACTCTGGACCAGATCGGTTGTCTACCGCCGTCCTGCACGGCTTCAACATCGGAACCCGCATCGGCACAGGATTCAACCAAACGGACCTTTCTAACCCGGAAATTTACGGCGGCGCTTGGAATTCCCAGGCCGGCCCCTACGCGTACCAACCCACGCTCGTTGACACCGGTTTCACGCCAGCCATTGAGCGCATCAACTTCGAGCATCCCATCACGGCGGTCATGCCGACGGTGAACCGCGAGTGTTCCGAATCGCCCGACATCCAACTTTCCACGCCTGAGTTGGAACTCCCCGAATCCGTTGTCGTGGGACAGTGGAACGAGCTGAGTCAGCCAATGTTCGGGTTCGAGGCCTTGGTGGGCTTCAACTTCGACCCGGCGAACAATTTCTTCGATTGCCGGGTCTCTGAGATCTGGTTTGACCTTCGTTTTGGCCACCACGCAAACAACGTGCGCGTGGACATCGCCAACGACGGTGACATTGACTGGGGCTTTGACCAGCCCGGCTTTGGTGCCCTAGGACGGCAGACGATGTTCTACAACGCCAAGGTCGGCGATGTGCACACCGGCGTGGACAGCAAGGTCATGACGCTGAATTTGGCTGCACAAGCAATCGGTGGCGGCTTCGTATTGCCGTACGGCGCGACCGTCACGGCAGCCGACATCGTGTTTGATCAGAACACCATCTTTTCGACCACCGACCAAGGCGAAGGCTTCGACCTCAGCCTCTCCGTTGGCGGTTTGACCGAAGACCTCGGCCCGATGCCAAACGCGAGCCGCATCATGCTTGAGATCGGCGGCACTCCGCTCGGGCTTGCAGACGCCATCAATAGCCTGCTTTCCAACCCGCAAGTGCCCTTTGCGTTCGAAGACGACTACGGCAACCAGTGGGTCTCTTTCCGCTTTGAATTGGAGAGCCTCAACGCGTCCACAGGCGCTTCGCTTGTGGTTCGCGACCTCGACATCCTGTACGATTGGGAGCGCACCTTTGACGAAAACGACGGGTTTGACCGTGAGTTGAACCAAGGCGTGGCGCTGGCTCAAGGGACAGGCACGGCGGACATTCCGTTTGCTGTCCACACCAGCAATGGTGGAGCGGTCCGGTTTGCGGACCTGAGCATCACCACGGCCGCGGGCTATGACAGCACCATGACCGTGACGGGCAACCCGGTGGGCCTCTACCCCTCGGGAGAAATCTACGAAGTGACCACAACCCACGCAGTGAACGGCGCAACCGGCACCACTCTCGCTGAAGCGGTGCTCTTGATCGAATCCGCCACCGGCTCGGTGGAAGTAGCGTGGTCAGAAGTGACCGGCTTCGAGAAGCGTGCCGACCCCGGCAACTACCTCACCCTTGAGACCTCCACGGTGGTTGACATGACCAGCCCAGTGGGCAAGGACATCACCTGGCGCTTCCGCATCAACCCGACGTGGGAAGACGCGGAAACGGTGCGAGCGTACGCCTTTTCTGTCGGCGCCAACGGCGTTGACGGGCTCCCCGCTGCAGTGCTCTTTGACCCCACGGAAGGCAACGCCATCGAGAACGACGCAGGCCTCCTCAGCATGCAGGTGCTGAACGCCAACGACGAGGTGCAAGACCTCGACGATGCCGTGTCCACGCGCTACATGACCATCGACCTCAGCGTCCGCCTCCAAGACCTCGACGTGGCCCCTGATCCGTCCGCCTACAACCTGGTGCTTGAGCAGCAGACCATCGACAACATCGACGGCAACATCACCCTCGGATGGACCGAAATCGACAACATCAGCGGACCCATTGGTGGCGACATCGCATGGCCCATCGACCTTGGTCTCGGCGCTGCTGGCGACGAAGTCCTTCGCGTCCGAATGGTCGGATACGAAGGCGGAGATACGCTGTGTCCAGCCGCGGAGTACCGGCCCGATGATGACTGTGCCGTGCCGTTCAACCTCTCCATCGACACCTACGAGCCGAACCTCCTTTCGATGTCGGTCTTCCTCGGAGGGGCGGATTTGCCCGAGAATTGGCGCCGCGTCTACGACGACACGTGGGTGATTCCTTCGGCCAACCAGCAGATGCGCCTCATCGCGCAGGACTTGCCCTCGCCTCCCGAAACCATGACCATGCACCTTTGGGTGGAATATGAGCACGACACCGACGGGGACGGCGAAGCCGACCCGCAGGAGTACACCATGGTGACCCTGAACAGTGACGGTGGTGCTCCGAACGCGTCGTACATGGCGCAGTTCAACGACCAAGCCAACCTCGGTCGTGACCCAGTCGGCAAGGTCAGCGTTTGGATCGAAGGTTTCGACCTCGCAGGCAACTCCATCGACGGCGGTTCAGCCGGGTTCGAGAACGATTACATCACCTACGTGTCGATGAGTTCCTCCACCCCGGTCATCAACAACGTCTACATCGAGGACGCCGACGGTTTGCGCTTCCTCCGCTCCACGGACCCAGGCTACCAAGGCCTCCAGAACAAGACCGTCTACGCCGGCAACACCTACCACGTCATTGTCGAAGCACAAGACGGCAACGGATGGCGTGACCTTGACACCATCCGCGTGAACCTTGACGGTGCCTCATCCGAGGACATGGTGGTGACCTACCATCCACGGAACGGTACCGCATGGACCACCTCGCCTTACCTGACCATCGTGGACGACGACGAGTTGTCACCCAGCCTCCGCCGCATGGACGGCGGCGCCATCGTCGACCCCTTCGAGAACAACTTCTACCTGGATTTGCCCGTTCGCTTGGCGTGGGGCATTCCCGGCCACATTGGGGCCAGCACCCCGAAGGTCAGCGTTCAGGACTTTGACAACGTGGTGCAGAATTACCTCGGATTGTCCGGCCACCTCCAGGATTGGATGTACGCTGACGGCGTTCGCCTTGACTTCAGGGCCGACCTGAACGCGGGCATCATGGAGATTCCCTACATTTCGGACCAGACAGAACCCGTCACCAGCGACGTTCAGGTCGGTTTCGTTGGACCGGGTGACACCATCCGCTTCGAAGGCCGCTACGCCTACGTGTCAGGCTTGAGCAACGGTGTGTCCATCCAACCCGAGATCCCCCTCACGATGGAAATCACGCGTCAGGCAGCAGCCAAGGTCACTGAACCGGGCAAGGACTACATCCCCTTCGCAGGCGAAGTGTGGACAGAGACCTTCACCGGTGGCATGTTTGACTTCAACATCACCGCACCCCCGGTGACCAACGAATTCGTGTACACCTTCCGTTTGATCAACCTGCCAACCGGCGCAAACGACGTCACCGACGCCTATTGCGGTGATTTCGACGGCTACGGTTGCGCGGAGTTCACCCTCAAGGTGGACTTCAACGCCCCCAAGGTCGCCAGCAACAGCTGGGAATTGACCAAGGGAGGCACCGAAGATGCCCTCGGTGAAGAATTGCCCTCATCGGTCCTGCACTGCGTGGATGCGGTCGTGACCATCGAGGAGCCCGAGAAACTCCTGCAAGACGAAGTCGAGATTCGCTGGCAGTTCTACTCGGACCCAAGCACGGGCCTGACGTGGCCCGTCTACGGCCAAGCCTTCGGTGCTGGGCCGCTCTCGACGCAGGTCAACCTCGTCAAGGGTGTCGGTGAGTACTACGCTTCGGTGGATTGCATCGACTTGTGGCCCGACCCCGTTGAACCATCGGCCACCCAGATGGCCGGCGTCCGCGTCATCTTCTGGGTCTACGGCACCGATTCCGCAGGATCTTCCATCCTTGGCGGCGGTCCGACCTCCGAAGGCAACGTGGTTCCCATCAACGGCAACTCTGACGAGGCGACGTCGCAGTACAACCTGATCAACGAGGAAGCGGTGTTTGGCATTGGGACCGTCCGATTTGACCCCGCCCAACCTGAGGTCGGTCAGCAGATGAACCTCGAAGTCTACTTGCAGAACACGGGAAGCCTTGCGGGCACGGTGGACCTCCGCGTTATGGGCGTCTACGACGGCGTTGCCTCCCGAGAAACCGTGCACACTTCGCAAGAACTTGCGGTGGGCGCAACGGCATGGGAATCGATCACCCTCGAGTCCTTCCTGACCCCAACCACCGGTTTGTACTACCTCATCTACGACGACGTCACGGGTGAATTGCTCTACAATGGAAGCGACACTGCGGGCGGTCTCATCAACGTCAAGGTGGAAAGCGACAGCGGCCAAGACGGCGCGATGGCGCTCCTCCTTGTGGGCTTGGTGGGCGTCGTTGCGGTGCTGGCCACCCTGGTGATGGTGCTCCTCCGCCGTGGTGGCGGCTCAGACCTCGACGAAAACGAGGACGAGTACGATGACTACGATGACCAGAAGCAAGTGGTCAGCCTCCCGTCCAGCGCTCCAGCAGCTGACGTCAGCCCTCAGATGGCTGAAGCGATGAAGACTTTCCCGCAATGGAACCAAGAGCAAATTCAGGGCTACTTCGACCAAGGGTGGGACATTCCGTCGCTCCTTGAGTGGGTCAACAGCCAGGAGTGAAGCCGGCATGGGTGCGTCCCGTGGCTGGTCTACGGCCACATGGGAAGACCCAGATGGGGGTACAATCCTCCTGCACGGGACCTTCCCTACCGTCGTCTTGCCGCGAAGCCTGTGGCCTTCTCCAAAGGCATGGCAAGGTTTGGCGCTGCTTGACGACGCGGGCGCTCCTGATGCATGGAAGCAAGAGGAAGAGGACGAACGCGCCTCTCCTGGCGTGAACCTCGAAGCGGCTCAGTTTGGAATCGGACATGAAGCGCATTTGCTCGACGCTCTGACCAGCATCGAGGGGCCCTTGACAGGACGTTTCCCCGACCCTGAGCCGCTTCGGTTGTTTCGTGAATCACAACGCGCAGGACGCCCCGTGTTCTTCCTTGAGCCAAACCTTGACGACGATGCGTGGTCCGATCACCTTTCATTAGAGGCCAAAGAACGCACGGATTGGCGACGTTTGGTGCGCAGAATCCGAAGCCGTCGTGCTTGGAAGAAAGCCCTCTCGGCCGCCGCAGAAGGCGTGACCTCAGGACCCGAAGACGGCATGGCGGAGGTCAAGGTGGCCACGCGAGCATGGTGGAGCATGTGGGACGCTGATCTGACCTTGCCCACGCGTACGTCTCGCGACGACCGTTTCGCAGCACGCGCACGAGGCGCGTTGGCCGCGGTGCGGGACGGGGGCGGGTCAACGCTGTTACTCGTGCTCGTTGAACCCCGTCTTGATGCGGTGCTCGGCGCTCTTGACCGTTCCACATTACCCGAGGTCATCGTTTCATATGACGACCTCCTCGCATCATCAGAGGAGGCCTGACATGAGCGAAGGAATCGACGTGCGCGTGGAAAACCGCCTCATTCGTTTCGTGCCCGCGAGTCCCGTGGATCAGGCCCGTGTCGAAGCGGACCTCGGAGGTGTACGTGCGGAGAACCTGGTCATCATCGCGCTGTCTCGCCCCTCGGCAACGGTCATCGTGGACGTTGAGGGCCGGCTTATCGTGCACGGCACGCACCGTGTGGAAGCAGCCCAAGCCGCAGCCAAGGAAATCCTTCTCCGATTGGGTGTTGAAGACGCGTCCTTGAGCATGGAATTTGGACCCATCATTGCCTCGTTCCAATACCGCCGTGGGGTCGACATTCACCGTTTGGCCGGCGATCTTGGCGCCGGGCAAGGGGAAGTTGATGAGCGGCTTGGATGCGTCTGCATCAACGACGAGCGACACGGTTTGACCATTCATCTTTGGAGCAACGGCAAGGCGGTGGCCACCGAAGCCCGTCACCCCAACATGGTGGCGATGGCCGCGGTGCACTGGCGAACGCAGATCGAAAGCCGCCAAGCCTTCGTCAGCGAGGCCTGAGGATGTCCACCTACCAAGGTCCCGTGACGGACGACCATTTCCACCTGCGTCGCGACGGTCGTTGTTTGGATGCAGCACAGGATTTTGCTCGTGCTGGAGGCACGGATTTGGTGCTCGTGCACTGCCCGGATTTTGCCTCTCCGCCCATCGATGAAGCCGGTCACCGTGCAGCCTACGCCGACACCGTGGCGATGGCCCAGGAGGTCCGTGCGTCGGTTGGCCTAGGCGTTCGGGTGGTGCTCGGTCCTCATCCGGCGGCCTTCGCTCATCAATTTGAAGCGTGGTCTCTCGAAGGAGAAGCCGGTCACGCACGTGCGATTGAGGCGTACACCTCAAGCATTGACGCGGCCGTGTCGTTCATTGACGAAGGATTGGCCCACGCCGTTGGCGAGGTCGGGCGCCCTCACTGGCCCGTGAGCGAAGACGTATGGGAACTCTCGAACGAATTGCTGGCGGAGACGATGCGTCGTGCAGGGCGCGAGGGCTTTGCGTTGCAACTTCACGTCGAAGGCGAGCAAGCCACGACGTATCCTGAAATCGCCGAGATGGCCGACCGTGAGGGCTGCCCTCGCGATCGCATCGTGCGCCACTACGCGCCTCCAGACATCAGTTCATCGGCCACGCATGGCCTCATCCCCAGCGTGCTTTGCGGAAAAGGGGCCCTCCCTGTGTTGCTTGAGACAATGGCTGAGGCTCGTCAAGGGTTTATGCTCGAGACGGACCATATGGACGATCCCGCACGCCCTGGCGCCGTGTTGGGGCCCAAGACGGTGCCAAAGCGCACGCGGCAGCTCAGTGAAGCCGGTGTCGACGATGAGGTCCTCTATCGGGCGCATGTGGACCTTCCCGACCGGTTGTATGGACCCTCAATCAGGGCCTGATGGGCGGCCCTTCTGGGCGTCATCTTCATTGCAGAGCCGCGTCACCCCCGGACCGATGACCCGTTCCTCCCGCGCCGTTGGGACCGTTGGGCTCCTTGTGCTGTCGCTCATGTTGGCGGCTGTTCCAAGCGCGCAAGCCCAACTTGGAATCGGTGTACAGATTTCGTGCGACGACGACCCCGAACTCAACGTTCGCCCCTCTGAAAACGCCGACGTCGACATTACCTGCACGGTGAAGAACACCGGTCAACTCGAATCCACCATCTCGGTAGAGTATGAGTGGCAAGACGACGATCCACGTGTGGACATGTCCCTCTCAGAAGATGAGTTCACGCTGGCCGCAGGGGCCGAAGAGGACTTCCAAGCCACCTTCTCTGGTTCACCTCGCATCGAAGCCGACCTTTCCCTTGATTTCGACATCGTCGCTTCCATCAGCTCTGTGATGGTGCTTCCTGTGGACCAACTGAATCAATCCGCAACCTATTCTGGTGAAGTGACGGTCGAGACCTTCGGCATGGTGGACTTGACATTGACCGACCGTTCAACACGAAACCTCGAGGTCAGCGAAGAGATTTCCATCGGGTTCACGTTGGGCAACGACGGCAACGCCGAAGACAAGATCGAGGTCAACATCGCGAACGTGGCTGAATTGGAATCCGCAGGATTCAGTTTCCCTGAGGGCAGTTTTGTGGCCGAGACCGTCATGGTCGAGGGCACTTCAGCTGAGCGCACCATCGTGTTGCGAACCCCGTCAGACGTTACCGAGGAAGTCCGCGTCCAGGTGGTGTTTGAAGCTACAAGCACCAACGATGCGACGGCCGACCCAATGCAATCCACGGTCACGGTGGTCGTTCAAGCAGCAGCCTCGAACGCAGCATTGGGCGGTGGATTGGAAGAACTCAGCCAAGACCAGATCCAACTTTACGGTGCGATTGGAGGCGGCGTCGTTGTTTTCTTCCTGCTCATCTTTGTCGTCGGGCGCCTCATTCGCAAGTCTGGTGGCCCGGAACTCGAAGAGGTCATGGAACTGGATGAGCCGGCAATGCCCATTCCCGCAGCTGCTCCAGTGGCTCAGGCGGCGCCTGTCGATGAATTCGATGGCATGTTTGACGACCTCGATGAGTTCGATTTTGACGACCTCTGACGGCGCCACCTGTTCGGGTCACGTCCCCCCATTTTTCACTCCCCGAAAGGGGGAATGGTCAAAGGCCGGTGTGCCTGGCTACACCGATGGAGGGTGTGCGTATGCTGGACCTCAATGGAAAGACCGCGTTCGTGTTTGGTGTGGCCAGCGAGGACTCCATCGCTTGGGCCATCTGCCAGCAACTTGCTGCCGCGGGCTGCACGCTGTACCTCGGCTACCAGAAGCGGTTCATGAGCCGCATTTTCAAACTCAAGGATCAGCTCCCGGCCATTGGTGGCTTCTATCCGCTTGATGTGGCGGAAGACGCTTCGACGAGGGAGTTCTTTGACGCCTTTGCAGCTGAGCATCCCGGCAAGAAAGCCGACATCCTGGTGCACGCCATTGGTTTCGCTCCGCGAACGTGCTTTGACCGGCCCATTCTCTTCGTTGAAGACGCCGACATCAACACCGCGATGACGATTTCTGCTAACAGCCTGCAGCGCTGCTTGAAGCACGCCCTGCCCTACCTCTCGGAAGGGTCCTCGACCATCACCCTCACCTACGCGGCCTCCACGCGGCACGTGCCATCGTACGGCATCATGAGCATGGCCAAAGCCGCCCTCGAGTGTTGGACGAGGGAATTGGCATGCCACCTTGGGCCCGAAGGCCATCGTGTGAACGCAATCTCTTCTGGGCCAATTCGCACCATTGCGGCTTCGGGCATCCCCGGATTCGACAACATCCTCGACCACGTGGCGGACAACGCGCCACTTCGACGAAACGTCACGCAATCGGACGTGGCGGGCACCACGTTGTGGTTGGCCAGTCCCCTTTCAGCTGGTGTGACAGGTCAAGTCATTCACGTGGATGCAGGGTATTCGATCACGATGGTGCCGGGGACCATCATGGAGTGAGGTGAGGAGATGACGATCACCACAGCAGACGGAAAAGAGGTCGGCGGGACCGACCAAGGTCCCTTCGAACCCATCGCCATCATCGGCTGCTCAGCACTGATGCCCGACGCCGACGACGCAACCGCCTTTTGGCAGAACATCATCGATTCACGCGTCAGCATTCGCGACCTTCCGGAGGGCCGCTGGCCAGGGCCAGTCGAGCAGTTTTGGGCCGAAGGAGGTCCAGGCGACGTCAAAGAAAACCGCACGTACGCCAAAATCGGTGCTTTCGTCGAGGACTTC
>TARA_B100001113_G_scaffold62827_1_pt1 | contig 12876 bp, 12 predicted proteins | sample TARA_B100001113 | Tara Oceans TARA_B100001113 (sample SAMEA2622402) | marine metagenome | biome: marine biome (ENVO:00000447); feature: deep chlorophyll maximum layer (ENVO:xxxxxxxx); material: "saline water (ENVO:00002010), including plankton (ENVO:xxxxxxxx)" | depth 50 m | reverse complement strand
GAATGGGAAAGTATCACTTGTACTATAAGCGTCTTTTAATGTTACTGCTACTTGATTATTAGTTTCATTAAATGTAAAATTAGTAGCTCTAATACCATTTGGATTTTCAATTGGTATTATGGTTGGTGTAGTATTAGATAAATCATTTGTATTTTTTAATACCTGTACAACAGGATCAGTTGGTAAAAATCTAAGATCAATATCTTTTACTACCTCTTTAGTTCTACCATCAAGAACTACTAAACTTGGAGCACTATTATATCCTCTACCAGCAGAGGTAACACCAATAGACTCAAATCCTGTTAAGGGTTCTATTTTTAATATTTGAGGGAATCTTACATCAGGTCTTAAAGTTAAATCTGCAGGATAATCAAAACCAATATTTTCAATTTTTGTCTTTACTGCTTTTCCTATTGTTTCTGTTGAGGTGTTTAATATAGCACCAGATCCTATTTTTGATTTGACTGTTGATATACCTGGTAATTTGGTATATCCTCTTCCACCCTCTGATAAATTTATTTTTGATATAGGGCCAAAGGCAAATGGTGATATTGTTTCATATTCAATTTTAGCTGGATTGGATACGTATATTGATTCTTCAGGTATCCTACCCAAATCATATGTAAAAGTACTAGATCCTGTAGATATAACTTTAAATTTACCATTGTATCTACTACTCTCAAAAATTAATTGGTTGTTTAGATTAACATCATCTTCAATAACGATTTGTTTGTTTACCTTTGGATTTTCATTTAAATTTAAAGGTGTTAATTTATAATATAACAGGTGTGGAGTATTTTCATTTACAGTAAGAGTTATTTTTGCATCTCCAGAGACACCAATAACACCTGTTTGTTTTATTTCAAATTTATCTGATATACCATTTGTTTCGTACTTCTCATTAAAATTTGAATCTCTATAAAGTTCAAATTTAAAACCAGGAAACTTGGTTGAATTTTGTGTATAAGATAATGAAGAATCTGATAAATCAAATATAACTGTAGAATTTTTGTAAAAATTCAAAGGTGGGTTTACTGGGAATATAGTTCCACTTCCAGACGTTGATAATCCTACAAACTTAGGTGATGACGTTGTTGTTTGATACTTGTTTAATGTTAGTTTTATTGTATTTCTATCCGTAACATAGGCATAGTATGTGCCTTGATCATCTAAACCACCAACTTGAGTTGCGGTGCCTACACCAGAGTATATTACTTGTTGGCCAGTTGTTAATTTATGATCGGGTATATTTACACTATCTGGTGTTCCAGAAATTGATGTTGTTGTTGTAATACCACCCGAAGTAAATCCTAGACCAGTTGTTACTAATTTTCTATTATATTGATTGTATTTAATATTAACAGTTGTGGTTACACCAGGATTAACATTAACAAATACAGTATCAAAGTTGAGAAGACCATGTGTGGATGATGTAGATACTTGTACTGTATTTTTAGTTAAATTACCTTTTAAAATATTTGGATTATTGTGTAATTTAAAACTATGCCAAGTATTAGTTCCAATACCAACAAAATACATCAATCCAGTATTTTTATTAGTTTCTGCTGTTCCTACAAAATCACCTATACTACTAATACCAACAGAAGCAAGACCAACTCTTACTGTAGATAATCCAATTAAATCTTGACTTAATGCAGCAACAAATAGTGGATTATGATCTGATAATTTGTCATCAACAGGGCCTATAGTTCCTGCCATGTCAGTGTTAGTTGCAATACCTATGGATAGTCCACTATTGGTATGATATGTAACTTGATCACCAGTTTGTAATTGATGATTTGGAAGATATATCGCTCTAGTTGGTATGAATACTTCAGAAATACCAGCACCAGGATTTGAGAAACTAATTGTTGTTCCAATACCAACCCCTGATACGGTTCCTAAACCAATAGCTTCTTTTGGATCAAAATATATTTCTTTATTAAGTCTCTTAGAAGAAAATCCTTTAAAACCAGCATCAACTGTAAACTTTCTTTCAAGATTTTCTATTCTAGTTGTAGCAGTATGACCAGCACCAATGGAACCAACCCCAACAGGTTTAGATGTAGTCGCATTGTATGCTCTTAGAACTCTTAATCTAGAGCTAACACCATCAACACCTAGTACTTTAACTTGCTCTTGAGTTGTTCCCGCACCTATTTGTAAAATATCATTCTCTTTAACTATGGGTAATCTAAGATCACCTGTCACAGGGATAAACGTAGCAATCCCTGTATTATGAACTAAAGCAGTTCCTATACCATCACTTAATGTAAGAACACCTGTAGATATACCAATTTGGAAAGATGAATTTAGTAAAGTATTTGTAGTTGTTAAACCAGAAATAATTACTGTAGCACCATTAATCAGATTATGTGGGCCAGTGTGTATTCCAAGGAATCTACTACTTTTACCAACTGGATAAAATTCTACATTTGATAATTCAGTAATTGAACTATCAATTTGAGTAACACCTGCACCCAAAACTCTAGAGACTTTAGCTTGTGCTGGATAATTATTTTGAAATTCACTTTCAAAAACTACATTATCGCCAACTTGATATTCTTGTCCACCTGTTAATATTCCTACGGCATCAACTGATCCCTTTTGAACTGTTTTAATTATAGAATCTTGTTCAATAAAATTATTAGATTGAAGTAGATAATCATATCCACTATTCTTTTTATCAAGAGCGTATGGGAATGTGTTTCTAACCCAATTTGTTCTGTTTAAATCTACATCATTTTGATTTGATGTTGTTTTATAGTTAAAGGAATTTGGTTTTGATTTAAAAGTATTTCCTATTACATATGGAAAAGCTGGTTGTTTAAAGTTTTTAAATATACCATCTGATGTTGGAATTCTATCAAAAGTAGCAAAATAAGCATAAACTCCATTTGGAAATTCTGGAGTGACACCAAATCTACCATTGTTTTCGTCAAGAACGGCTTCATCGTTAGAATTATTCCATGTAAAATCTTCTATAAAAAACTGAGGAGGGAAATTGGAAGTTGGTGGTCTGTTTTGTTTTAAATCTAATTTATATCCAGATCTTAATTGAACTATATTTCCACCAGATTTTTCAGTATAACCATATGGGCCATAAATTGGATTACCATCATATGCCCAACCTATAATAGGAGAGTGATATTCTGTATCAGTTTCTTCACCATTTAAGAATAGTAAATCAGATTTACCAAATACTGTATTTCCATCAGAATCAGTTGCATAAACAATTTGTCTTAAACTTCTTGGAGCATAAACATAAGAACACTCAAGTTGTTTGCCTTGGTCTAAACCAACATCTATGAATACATCATCTTCAGTTATATTTTTTTCATTTTTCTTAAATTGGTTTACTGTCCATTTTTGAATGGATGGTGAAAATTTAGCTCCAATTCCCGAAGCATTTACCCTTAATGTTGTAGTCGAAGATCCATATCCAATACCTTTTGAATTAACCTTTACTGAAACTAATTTACCATTCTCTAATATAGGAGTTATTTCTGCACCCGTACCAATACCTGTTACAGATATAGATGGTGGTGTGTTATAATCTGTTCCAGCAGCACCAACAAATACATCAACAATTTTTCCTTCATGTATAACTGGAGTCAATTCAGCATTTCTTCCTGTGTTAACATTAACATCACATGGTCTTTCAAAATTTAAAATTTCTGATGACCCATAACCAACACCATTTTGTGAAAGATGGACAGATGTTATTCTACCTCTTACTATTGGTTGTAATTCTGCTTTAAATGTTGCACCAGCTAAAGATGATACACCAACTGCTCCTATAACCTCGACCTTTATTGGAGTGTAATTAAATGAGTGTGTCCCGATTCCTGCATCTGTAAGATTCTCATATATGCCTTGTCTATAATTAAACTCTTTAATTGTTTGTCCAACACCAACTGCAGATAATTTAAAGTTATTTTCATCAATCTTTGTGACAAAATAATCAGTAGATGCCACTAATCCACCAATAGCTACTGATGATGATCCAGCATCTGGAGTATATTGAATTAGTTCTCCTGATTTGTAATCATGATTTTCTATGAAAACTGAATTTAACGCAGTATTAATACCAATAGGATCACAAGTTCTTTGTTTATTTTCATATCCAGAACCTTTGTTGGTTAAAACTACTGAATTTAGAATTAATTTTCCATTTAAAGAACTAAATGAGTGAGTTCCTGATCCAAAATCTGTGAAAGTTACAGTATTGAGTCCAACTAAGGCATCTGTTCTTGACTTATGCAGTTTAATAGTGTGTGGATCTTGCACAGCAACAAAATAATTGTTGCCAGTATCAAGGCCAACAACTGCTTGTCTACCAAAAGTATTATATTTTACTAATTCTGCATCTCTAAACTTATGAAAAGTGCTAAATCCAATGCTAGAAGTGTCAATACCTGGTTTTACTGAGGTAATTCCAGTCGCATTAAATGTAACTTCGTATGGAATTGTAATTAATTTTGCTTCTGCAGCTGCATTTACACCATTTCCACCTGAAATTTTAATAATTGGTTGCTCAATATAATCAAATCCACTGTCTTTTACTCTAAGTTCTTCAAATTGACCACTAACTGCACAAAAACCTGTGGCACCAGCACCAATTTGATCACTAACAACTAATACTGGTGGATTTATAACATCAAAATCACTACCACCAGAGACAACTTCAATATTTTCTATAGCACCATAATGACAAACATCTCTTGATTTATAATTTTTAAGTTCTACACCATTAATAAAGATACCATTATAACCAGATTCTGTTACATAAACATTTCCGTCATTAACGGGTGGAAGAATTTCCCTCAATAAATTTTGTTTTGTTATTATTTTATCTTTTAATTCAAATTTTTCTAAAGTTTGAGGGCCTAAAGTAATAGTATTAAAAGCAGTTAATACTTTTTCAAAAATATTATTAAAAAGATTTGATCTACTTTTTGCTAATTTTATAGTATTAGTATCTACTCTTTTAACAAAATATATTCCCTCACCAAAATCATTAGAATCCTCAAAAAGACCTGATAAAAATTGTTTAGAAACTACATTAGGTGCTACTGGAACAATATTAAATTCTGGTGTGTAGTAAACAGCGTCACCAGTAAAGAAGTTATGATCAATACCGCTAGTTATTTTTATTTCTTCTTGATTTTGAGCTACCTCTCCTGAGAAAACAACTTTTTGAGTTTTAGGATTTAATTTTAAATTAGTTCCATATAAAGATACAGAGGGTAATGAATGAGACGCAACTAAAACTTTATCATCATCTACATAAATGTTTTGAATGTTTGCTGTAAGATCATTTAAATTTTTATGTAAATCAGAATCTACTTTAGATATTTGTCTGGTTACTTTTTTAAGTATACTTAGATCGCTAATTCCCTCACCTCTAATGAGAAAAGTTCTATTATTGAATACATCAGTAACTACAAATTTACCAGGTAATCTTACATTATTGACATCAGTTACAAATACAAAATCACCAGTTCTAAAGAGAGTATCATCTTTAGTATTGATTTTATAGGTTTTATTTACATTATCAACTAGAATTACTGATTCAATATCATATGATTGAGCAGTATTAAAGAACCAATTATTTTGTTTAAAATTAGTCCCCATTTTACCAAGGGATTTAATTTTTGCTTTCGCTCCAACAGTTTGTCTTGATGTATTGGGAATTTCTAATTCATTTAAAACTGATCTAATTCTAACTCTAGTCCCACCAGTGCTACCAATTCCTGTGGAATATGCAAATGTGTTTTGTTCTAAAACAGCTCCATTATCAATAGGAAATTCAACACCTCTGGTTGGTCTTGGATCATAGATTAATGGATTTTTAACATATGCAACTTCTAGAAATTGAGTTAAAGTTTTACTGCGATAACTACAAACACCAACAACACCATTTGAATATGAAATTTCAAATGATCCTGCTGTTGGGAATCCAACAGTTGAATCAACATCTATGACAGTTCCACCAATACTAACTCTACCAACAGGCCCTTCAACATTTCCAATTACTTTTGTTTTTGCGTGTGGTGTAAATGTTCCACGTAATAATTCCTCAGAACCTTCAAAATTTTGAGTAAATGAACCATCAATACTAATTTTAAAATAACTGTTAGTTAAAATTCCAACATTTATTTTTTCTACATTTGAAACAGGGGCGTATGCTTCAGAAATGTTTTCATATTCATCTTGGAATAATGTTTTATTGAGTAAATCCTCTGGTTCTCCAAATAATGGTTCTACTATTAAATCTCTAGTTCTTCTCCAGTTAGCATTTGATGGTGATATTAAAAACTCTTTTGGTTTTATAATAGTAACATTTTCATTATATAAAGCTTTAAACAAAATATTAAAAGATTCATCAGTTCCTCTTGTTCCATATAAATCTTTAGTTTGTTTAAGAAATTGTTCACTCAATTCTGGTGTAAATTCTTTACCATCTAAACCTGGTGCTAATTGTTTTTTAATTTTCTTTAAAAACTCTTCTAAGAATAAAATACTTAAGTTTTGTACTTTATCTCCTTGTTTATGTGGCTCTGCTACAGTTCTAGAGAATACTAAGTTTTCTGGATCATCATTATTTTCATATGAAGAAACACCACTAAAACCTCTTTTACAATTAAAGAAATTTGAAGAATTTTTTGATTCATATGTTATAATTTCATTTCCAATCTTTAATAATCCAAAAGTGTCTGGAAATCCAGTTGTTCCAAATTCGTTATTAGCTAAATTTCTTGAAGTTTGTATTGTGGTGTCAGTATCTGATATATCTGTTGCAAGAACTGACTCTTTTGCATATCTTCCTTTTTTAAATAAATTAGCTTCACCTAATTCTGATATTTTAATATATTGATCAATATTTTCTATTAAATCTAAAACCCCACCCTGAACTTCTTGACCAAAATAATATTGGGACAAAAATTCACCAACTAAAGGAAACTCCTCCTTTACATAGTCGGGTAATTGGCTTTTTACAACCTTACTAAATGGAACTTTTTTAGATTCTGGCATCTCTAATTTCTTACGATTCGTTCAGGATTGTAACTAGGGGAAACTGTATAATTTGACCCTGATGGATCTAAACCAGAGCTAATTTCATCAACAATCATTTCAACACTACTTCTATCTAGTTGTAGATAAAGATCCTGTAATCCAATAACATCATTTGACTCAGGACATGCTGATATTTCCAAAATTTGTTGACCTTTCTTCTCTTTTCCAGAAGTTATGTTGATTGGGTTCAAAGTTATTCTCCCCTTTTTATAGTCAACGGTTCCAATGTTTCTTCTTCTTATTATTGGAGTTGATCCATTATCGCTAGGTAGAGAAAATAGGTTTAAATTTCCTGTTTTCTTGTCACTGAATGGAACATCGAATAAAAAGACATTTTCATTGATATCGGCAACTTTAAAAGCACTAGTTTTAATGTTATAGCCTAACATTGATTTTATATGAAATTCATTACCAAAATCAATTGCATATTCTGCAAAACTGTTAAGTGCAAGTCTCAAATCTCTTCTAATTTCAATAGTTGTGATATTTGAAGTTATAGATTGATGACCTTGATCAATAATTTTCAAAAATTTGCTATATTTAAATCTAGCACCATATCTATTTAACTCAGATGATTGAGCGTACTTATTGATATTATTTTGCACCACTGTCGATACAAAAGAAGCATTTGGAGCTAAATTTGTGTTATAATATACTTTACTTTCAGTTTCAATAAACAAATACTTAAGATCTAGTATTTCAGGAACTATTCCAGCAACTGCATATTTTTTTAAGTCTCTTTTTATATTTTGTTTAATTGCATTTGATACAAAATCACCAGTTCTTGGTTTTATGCTTATAAAAACTTTTCCAAACTGAGGTGGAACTAATTCTTCACCACCAAATACTGAAATTGATTCTGTTTCAGGAAAAATTTTATTTGGTATCAATATTTCATAATCATTTGCTGTTAAGGCTCGGTTCTGAGTCGAATAAACTTGTGGTGCGAACTTTCTTATGGAATCAACGCTTTCGATGGGTTCACCACCCGTAGAGGGGGCATCTGTGGTCACTAGGGATATACCACTAGTGACGGTGGAAGTAGTTCCATCCATAGTATATGCTAATTGACCACTAAAATTAAAATTTGATATCCCATTAGCAGTTTCTGCATTTGTAGTAATATAATTTACGGTAATTACATCACCTTGATTTAATTTTCTTCCAAAAACACCATCACCAAAAATTAATTCATATCTTTCATCAGCCACTTCTTGAATAAAGTAAATATTTGAAGTTCCAGTAACAGTTTTTCCTGTTGTAGGATTAAATAGATCATCCTGACGTGAATAAGTTACAGAGACACTACTTCCACGGTTTGAAGCAACGTTTACAACCAAAGTATCAATATCAATACCCGAATTTGTTAAAATAAATTTTTGATCTAGGTTTAAGAGATCAACTTCAAAGCTTTGTGTAACATTTGTACCTTCAAACACTGGACAATCAAAAAATTCAGCAAATCCATCCTTTACTGATACTGTTTTATCTTCAGTTATACCAAAAACAAAGGATTCGTCACCAAATTGGTTCCCAGAACTTACCACAGGGCCACTTTTTAGTGTTAATGATGAAGGGGATACACCAAGGTTTGTTACATCTACGAAAAAACTTATATTTGTTCTTGATGCCTTTCTAGATCTTGGTAAATATCCAATATTTCTTGCAAGAGCGACTACATTTTCTCTCAGAGTCGCACTATCGATGAAAACTTCATTCGATACCATATTGGCATTGTATGAAGTGATATATGTGTTATATGCTAGTACATCAATTATTGTTGACAGGTTGGATCCCTCAAAATCATAGTCCGTGAAGTTGGAATTTGATTTTATGTACTGTGTTAGTGTTTCTTTAATCTGATCAAAGTCCAGATTAGCAAAATTTAATAGGGCCATCTATCGTGTCGGTAACAATACGAATTCTAACTGCTGTGGAGGAACATCTACTCCAACTATTTTATAATTTATCCTTACATCGAATTCATTATTCTCAAAATTGGGTTTTACATCAACTTCAATCAATTTTACCCTTGGTTCAAAGTTACGAACTGATGTTTCAATTTCATCTTTTATTTGAATAGCAGAAATTTCATCAAGATTCTCAAATAATACCTTAGATACGTTTGAACCAAAGTCAGGATTGAAAAATTTCTCTCCTGGTGACGTAAAAACTATGTTTCTGAGTGAACGAGCAATAGCAGCTTCATTTTTTAACGGAATTAAATCGTCATTTAGGGGATTTGCCTTAAATGACATGCTTAAATCCTTAAAACCTTTGCTAATTCTCTCTACAGGCACAATATTACAGCAATTATATTTTATTTATTAAGGATTTATAACTAAAATTCAGTCAAAGTAGTATATTGATCCTCATAATCAAGTCCATCGCCCTCAGAACGCTCATAAAGTTCAGTTTCAGACTTAGAATCGCTCTTTTTTGGTGTTAATTTGTCATTTGCTATCTCTCGAAGCATTTTTTGATGCTGATGATTAGCTAAATTGTCTAAAAAATCATTACTCGCTGTCATTTTTTCTCTCCTTACTGGTTTTCCAGAAATAATTTTCGTCATTTCCGAGTCCATCACGATCATGACCGTTCTCAACCTGATAAAATACCGTTGAAACCTTGAAATCAGGTACTTTTGGTGTTTCAGGTGTTAAACTATTGTCATAAATTCGTGTTCTGTTGTTCGGATACAAGCAAAATTGACCATTATCAAGCTCAATTAGGTTATGAGACTTATGTTCAGGTGGATTTTCACTAGTTGAGTAGTCAACTAAGTCAGCATCTTGGTGATAATTGTCCAAAGTGCAGATATAAGTGCCTGTTTGTAGGCCATAATCCCTTGTCATTACCTCATAATGCATAGATCCTATGAATTGTTTCTGTACAGCGACTAATCCATAGTCCATACAGTTCCAAAATTGCAGATTATGCAGTTCCATATCAGGATCTGGCTTCTCAGGAGACGATAAAAATGCCGAAATTGGCAATTTATCATACATTGCAGCGTACTCAGGTAGATATGTTTCAAAATAAAAAGCACGTCCAGGTATCGATTTTGCCGAAACCCAAACGCCCTTTACATATTCACCATGACCACTCTGATGATCAGTCAAATATTCCTTACGAACCCATACTTCATAGGCAGGAAGATTTGCAATAAGACAAGGCATACAAGAAATTTACAAAAGTGTAGTTTTATTTAGTCAACATCCTTCCGAATCATGTATTAAACCCTCATTTAGATCTAATTCTATGAATATGGGAGAAGGAGATTTGTGATGATAGACCTGTACAAATGCATTGCATTCAGGACATGTGAGGTTTGTGACTATATCATAGTCATTGTCTTCGTCTAAGTCTTGATCTCCATCCCAGATAAGATCAGACTCGCAGTGCCAGCATTTCATGATGTCCAACGGGTAACGGTTAATTCAATGGAGCCATCGTCCATTTCCCACTCTTCCTGAACTTGAAATCCCTCTTCCTTTACAGTTGAGTGAACAAGCATTCGGGAGTATTGTTGATTAACTTTATCTATAAACCTTTTGACTGGAACATTTTCACTCCATGTTTCAAGATCAGTTACTAGTTCATATGTACCCGTAGTTTCATTAAGTCTAAAACCTATATCCTTTGATATGGCTAGATCAGCATTTACTACTTCATGATTTACACCATGAGCACCAGTTACCTTTAACTCTTGATTCTCTTCTGCATAATATCCAAGAAGTTGAAGTGCTTCAACCAGAACTTCCTTCTGTGATATTTGTGTTTTGATCGTTGTGAAGTGAGACATTTTCTTTGGTTGCGTAGTATTCAGGTTTATGAAGGACATGAGTTACTTTACCCAGTTTGCGATCAATGTTTGAGGTGATGTTAACACACTCATCAGAAACGGCACCTATAACTTCTTCAATTACGGTGCCGTCTTGTCTTATAATGAACTTTAAGATTTGTTGTTTGGACATGTTACCAAGTTTTAGCATGAGTGTTCAGATCACCTTCAACATGGTTATGATCTATCTCATCTATATGAGCATGATCAATTGACTCTATATGAAGATGTTCTAGAGCACTTGCGATGCGCTCTAGACTATTTGCAATACGTGAGATGTCATCATTGCTGTAGTTCACTTTAGTCATCTTCCTTGTCCTCTGTATCTTTTACGAGCCGAGTTACGCGACGTTGGCGCAATCTTCGTTCTTACCGAGGAGCCTTGACGAGTTTTTTTAGGTGTTGTTACAACAAAGTCTCCCGTAGGACTTACCATAGTTTTAGCCATAATTATAAGGAAAGAAGTTTTTTTGCTACTGATTCGTCTGTTGCTTTGATTCTATATTGAACCGAGTCACGCTTTGAGAGTTCTGTAAGGATCTCAGCAGCAAGATCCCATAGCGTTTCATTAGATAATGCGTGTTTTTTCATGTCCTACACGAATCCGTGGATCGCACCAGATATCAAAACCAGCATCTTTGGCATCAAGACAGAATGAGACATCCTCACCACACATGTCTTGAACATCACCTGATTCAAAGACTTGCATCTTTGGAGCGAACCAAGGATACTCAAGACCTTCAAATACACCCTTCTTAATCAATACCCAACCAAAACCTGTGTAATCACATGTAAATGGTTTCTTACGCTTACTCATACTTTCGACAGTTTCGTGATTCATCACTCCACCATTCTTACGAAAATCATCTTCCTCTAGCCAATGAGCAATTGATGTTGTCTGCCCATCTTCGGTAGCATACCACCCTGCAGTGATACCTTTTTCTTTACTCTCATCCCACTTACCTTCTTCATTTACTACTTCAGCAGGAACTGAAAGATCACATAACTGCCAAAACTTACTAGTGTCAAATACAATATCACTATCAATCCATAATTGATAATCATATTCTAACTTACCATCCCAAGGTACTTGCTTTGGGCCACGTAATACATTTGCACCAAGAACCTTACATCGGGCAAAGTTTACCATCGATGAATAGTCTTGACTTATCTGTATACTCATATTATTCTGTACCATGTCAAAACATAGTTGCACAAAATTCTTAAGGAAGATATAAGAGCAACCTCTACCAGGTAAACAGAAGACTATCTTCTTACCTTTCATTCTTTCTTTGATTGCATCTATATCCCATGTGGGAGCTTTCTTTGGGGGTGCAACTGTCTTAACAGTAAATCCTTTTGCCATAATTGCTTGGTTAACCTCAATTCAATTTTATCAGTTTATTTAGTAATTGTCAATACGAATCACTACCTGGTGGTTCTGGATATAACACTTTTCCAGGCCCTCCTAGACCTACCTTTGGCCCTAATTTGATATATGATAAATCTGATTCGCAATATTCTGTCTTAAGCAAACCTACCATAACAGTAAGGAGTTGCCATTTCTCTTGAAAGTCTTCTTCGTTTAGACTATGGTATATACATCTATCTTTTGCGTATATGTGATATGTGGTGTCATTACTATCCATACTAATAAGGTGTTAACAAAATATATATCTTTTATTTGGTAGGTGATTTATTCTCCCATGGTGGTGATACATCCCATACTCTATCATAGGGGACTTTACGTATAAACACTCGCCATACAAACCAAAAAAAGATAGGTGTGGAGTTTTTCCAAAACTTCCAACTACCTACCGTTCCTAATACGTCTTCATTTTTTGCTCGATCCTGTGGCATTTTTTTGGCCCAGAAAAAAATTTTTTATATTCTTATATTTAGCTCTCGATTTGTCACCTCTGTAGGTTAGGGAAGTTAGGTTTTTTTATATC
>TARA_B100001113_G_scaffold63287_1_pt1 | contig 12908 bp, 11 predicted proteins | sample TARA_B100001113 | Tara Oceans TARA_B100001113 (sample SAMEA2622402) | marine metagenome | biome: marine biome (ENVO:00000447); feature: deep chlorophyll maximum layer (ENVO:xxxxxxxx); material: "saline water (ENVO:00002010), including plankton (ENVO:xxxxxxxx)" | depth 50 m | reverse complement strand
CTTGGCGAGAGTACCTCTACAAATTCTAGATTTAAAGAAGATGGAAGAACAATTTTTTCAGGATTTTCTTTGTAATAAGAATCTAAAGCAAAATTATATTCATCTGTAATGCTGCTTAAGTCAATAACTGCCTTAAAATCATCATAAAAGTTGCTAAACAGTTTTAACCATATAAATGCTCTACCAGTTCCTTTTAGCGTTACAAATATATTATCTGGAACTTCTTCCTTGTATGTTTTTTGTTCTTGCAGATTTCTTGCAACCAAAGGAATGTCAACGTTAACTGTATAGGTATCCTCACTTTTGATAAAAAACCAAAATACAAAAGCTATTAAAAAAGAATATGCTATTCTCTTAAACTGTCTAGTATTAATCGGTAACATCTGATTCATCAAGCATTAAAACTACATTTTTCTCTTCAGCTTTAACCTCAACAACAACTAAATCAATATTATCACCAGCTTCTAAACTTGAAATAACATCTTTCTTTTGATCTTTAGAAATTTTGCTCATAGGTATAAAACCTTCAATATCATCATTTAATTTAATGATAACTCCTGAATCAAGCATCTTTTCAAATGAACCCTTTAATTTATCTCCTGAATTAAATTTTGTTTCAATTTCAGGCCAAGGGCTATCAGATAAATCCTTAACACTTAAAAGAACTTTTCTTTCTTTTTCAAGTATATCAGTAATGATATAATCTATAGAATCACCTTCTGATACAAATTCCTTTGGATGAGAAGAATTTTTAGTCCAATGGAATTCAGTTGTTCGAACAAAACCCTCGAGCTCATCAGTTAAAGTGACAAATGCACCAAACTTTGTGAGCTTATTAACTGTTCCAGATTTTTTATCACCTACTTTAATATCTTCAGTAATTGTTTCCCATGGATCTTTTGAAAGCTGCTTAATACCTAAGCTAATTTTCTGCTCATTGGCATCGACAAATAATACTTTTGAATCAATGGAGTCACCTACTTTATATGTATCTTGTAAGTTTTGAACATTTTTTGTCCATGATATTTCTGAAATATGAATTAAGCCTTCAATACCTTTTTCAATTTCAATAAAAATACCGTAATTCATTATGCTTACAATGTTTCCAGTTACAACGTCTCCAACTTTGTATTTATCTGGAATAGATTCCCATGGATTTTCAACAAGCTGCTTCAATCCTAAAGAAATTCTTGAAGTTTCTTTGTTGAAATCGATGACTTGAACAGAAATTTCATCACCTATTGAAACAATTTCTGATGGATGATTAATTCTACCCCATGAAAAATCTGTAATATGAATTAGACCATCAACCCCGCCTAAATCAACAAAGGCACCAAAGTCAGTAATATTTTTAACAACACCTTGAAGTTGAGCTCCAATTTCAATTTGCGTCATTAACTCTTGTCTTTTTTCATTTAATGATTCTTCTAAAATAGCTTTTCTTGAAACAACAAGATTTTTTCTGACTTCATCTACTTTAACAATTTGAAAATCGAACTCTTTGTTAATCAAATCATCAAAATTTTTAACTGGCTGTACATCTGCTTGTGACCCTGGCAGAAAAGCTTGTATAACACCTAGATCTACTACAAGACCACCCTTAACTCTTTTAATAATTTTACCATTTACAGGCTCCCCGCTATCACAAAAATGCTTAAGCTCATCCCATCGTTTAATAAAATCCGCTTTATATTTCGAGAGAGTAATATTACCATCCGTGTCTTCAAATTTTTCTAGAAAAATATCAATGTTAGAACCTATTTCAGGTAAGTTTTTATTATCGAATTCTGACCTATTAATCAGACCCTCTGATTTGAATCCTATATCGACCATGACATCACTGTCACTAATACCAATAACTTTTGCGGAAATAATTTGATTTTCCGATATATCGTTAAATGTTCCTTGATAATCTTCCGTTAAAGCACTTTCTAAATTTGAATCTTCTGAATTAGTATCATCGCTAAAAGAAATTCGCTTTATATCAGCAAATAAATCTTTGTTTAAATAATCTTTAATCTTTGGGTTAGTTGTAACAACTGTTTCTTCAACAGTTTTTGTCTCTACTTCTTTTGATTCATTTTCAACGACATTTTTTTCAACATCTTTAAGCTTTACTTCTGTTGATTCATTTTCAACAACATTTTCTTCTAAATTATCTACTTCATTAGGTTGGTTTGTATTTTCTTTATTTTCTTTCATTTTAACTCTCTATGTTTTTTAGAATTTGATCTACCTGTTCTTCGAATGAACAATTTGAAGTATTAATAATTACAGCGTTCATAGGCTTTTTTAATGGAGATAGTTTACGACCACTGTCGTACTTATCTCTTTCAATCAAATCCTCTTTAATTTCGTTAATATTTATGACCTCATTTATTTTCATAAAATCTGCCATCCTTCTTTTTGCTCGAGCATCATAATCAGCTTCTAGAAAAAATTTGTGCTTGGCATCTGGAAAAACTACAGTTCCAATATCTCTTCCCTCAACAACAAAATTACCATTTTGAGTTACAGATCTTTGAATACCTACCATTAAAGTTCTAACAGATTTAATAGCACTCACAGCACTAACATTTTTAGTTACGTTCTGATTACGAATTTTCAAGCTAATATCATTTCCGTCAAGCAATAACTTCATGTTATTTTTTTCTGAAAAATCTATTTTCAATTTCATGATATTTAAAGCCTTATCAACTTCACTCATTGAGGAGAAATCAACATTTTTTTCAAGGAAATATAAAGTAACAGCTCTGTACATTGAACCAGTATCAAAGTACTGAAAGCCAAGCTTTTTTGCTACTTCCTTTGCTGTTGATGTCTTACCAACTCCAGCTGCTCCGTCAATAGTTATTACCATAAAAATGCTCAGAAAGTTAGTTTTTCTTTAAACAAATACCAAATAGTTTAAATTCTTAACTTTTTGACTGAATTTTTTGTAAATATTTCGTTTCTTTTTTTGAAAGATCTCGCCATGAGCCTGATGGCAAGTCTCCTAACAAGATATCTCCAATTCTTTCACGTTTTAAAGAAAAAAGTCTCAAATCTAAGAATTTAAAAATTCTTCGAATTTCATTTTTCTTTCCTTGTTTTAGAATCATTTTAATTTCGATTCTATTTTTGACTTTTTCCTGTGATATAATCTTTGCTTTACCTTTTTGATTTGAACCAATAAAAATTCCTTTTTTTATCTTATCTATAGTTTTGTTTTCCAAAAATTTATCTGTTACTGCTAGATATTCTTTTTCAATTTTATTTTTGGGATGCATCAAAGATTGAGATAATTGTCCATTATCTGTCAGCAGTATTGCTCCAGTTGTATCTTTATCAAGTCTTCCGACATGATTTAAAGAAAACTTTTTTGGGATAAGCTCAAAAATTGTTTTTCTACCTTTTTCATCTGATTTTGAAGAGATATATCCTTTTGGTTTATGTAGCAAAATAGTAGTATAATTATTTTTTAGTTGAATTTTTTTCTGATCATATCGGATATCATCTTTTGTATTTATTTCAAAAAATGGATCTAAAATCAACTTACCATTGACAGTAACCATCGCACTTTTTATTTCTTCTTGTGCTTTTCTTCGTGAAAGCGAACCTGAATCAGCTATGAATTTGAATAGTTTCATATATTAGTTTTGGGAAGATTCAAGCTCAGATAACTCATTTGCTGTTGGCATATCCGATAAATTAGATATTCCAAAATGTTTAAGGTAATTATCTGTTGTTTTGTATAGGAGAGCTTTACCAATTGAATCTTCTCTACCTTGAATTTTAACTAATTTTTTTGATAATAAATTTTTAATAACACCCTTACAATCTACGCCTCTAATAGCTTCAACATCAATTCGAGATATTGGTTGTTTGTAAGCTATAATAGCTAATACTTCTAAGGCTGCATTCGATAAAATTAATTTTTTTGAAGGTATTAATTTTGATATGAACGGTTCAAAATCTTTTCGTGTAACCATTAAAAAGCCTGAGCCAATTGCCTTAATATACATTGCGCTGTCTTTATAATTATCATTTAATTCATTAACAACTTTTTCCAGATTTATTGATTCGTTTTTGCCAAAAACTTTATCAATATCCTTTTGTTCAAGAGGAGAAGTTGAGACAAAAAGCAATGATTCTATAATCTGATTTTTTTTCAAGCTTTTACCACGTTTAATTTTATTTCAATATCGTCAAAATTATGTTTTTGATGACAAAGAATTTCAGATTCTTTAATCATCTCTAACAACGCAAGAAATGTAACAATTATTTCCATCTTATCTTTAAGATTTTTAACAAGCTTTTTGAGTGATAAAGTATCATCATCTTTAAATAATGAAATAATAAAGTTCTTTTGTTCTTTTAGAGAAACTATTTCTTTGTAAATCTTAAATGAGTCAATTGTTGGAGCATTATCAATGGCTTCTTTAAAAATTTTTGATATATCGTAGAGCGTTACCTCTTTTAAATAATCTGAAACTTGATTTGATTTATCATAAACAACTTTCGAATCAGAACGAAAAAAAATGCTTTTATTATCTTCATGAATTTGTTTAAGGTGATGAGCAATACCTTTAAATTTTTTGTATTCTATTAGCTGTGCAACTAAATCAATTCTAGGATCATCTATATCAAAGCCTTCTTCATCTATTTTTCTTGGTAGCAGCATCTGTGTTTTAATTCTAAGCAACATAGATGCCATGAATAAAAATTCTCCTGCAATAGAAATATCTAGTTTTTTTGCTTTATCAATTACCTGGATATATTCATCTGTTATTTCTGTAATGGGAATATCATAGATATCAATTTTATCTCTTTTTATGAAGTACAGAAGTAAGTCTAGCGGTCCATTAAAATTTTCTAGCTTAATTTCAAACATTTAAATTAATCCAGCAGCTATTTTGACTTTTAATAAAGTTTTTGAAGCAATATCTCTAGCTTTTTCTTCTCCTAACTTCATCAAATCGACAACATCATCAGGATTATTCATAAGTTCATTTCTTTTTTTTCTTTGTTCTGAAAAATAATTTATTATCTTATCAAAAAGTTCATTTTTGACTTCCATATACTTCAATCCTGGAGTGTTATATCGATCATCGAGAATTTTTAACTCATCATCATTAAGAAACATTGAAAAGATTTGGAATAATGGAGTATCAGTATCTTTTAAATCATTTAATCCGGCTGAATCAGTTGTGATGTTCATTATTTGATCTTTAATTTGTGATTCTTCACCAAAAATTGGAATTGTATTACCATATGATTTACTCATTTTTTGACCATCAATTCCAATTATAAGATTTTTATTTTTATCTATTTCAGCCTCTGGAATTACAAAAGTATCACCATAAAAATTATTAAACTTCAAAGCTATATCTTTCGTCATTTCTAAATGCTGTTTTTGATCTTTTCCAACAGGAACAATATTTGATTGATATAATAAAATATCAGATGCCATTAACACAGGATAAGAAAACAAGCCCATATTAGGTTTTAAACCATTAGCAATTTTATCTTTGTATGAAGTAGATCTTTGCATTAATCCAACTGAGGTAAAATTCGATAAAATCCAAGATAATTCAGTTACTTCTGGAACATGTGACTGTATCCAAAAAGTTGAATCTTCCGTTTCGATTCCTAAAGCCAAAAGGTCAACAAATGCTTCAAACGTGTTTTTTTCAAGCTTTTTACTATCTGACATTGAAGTTAAAGAATGATAGTTCGCTATAAAGCAAAATAATTCAGACTCTTTCTGAAGACTAACCATTCTCTCAATCATACCAAAATAGTTTCCAATGTGTAATTGTCCTGATGGTTGAATACCGCTTAAAATTCTTTTTTTCATTTTTTAATTTTTATTTTGGAAGAGATAATCTTTCCATCCTTCATTTTTATTATTAATAAATTGATTGTAATACATAAATCTATTGGGTTTTTTGGCTTCTTTTAAAAGTTTCATGTTTGCTTCAAAAGGTGTTCGATTCCCTTTTTTTGAATTACAAGGAGAACATGCTATAATTAAATTTTCCCATGTATCTCTTCCACCTTTTTGCTTTGGAACAATATGATCTACAGTCAAATTTTTTGATGATGAACAATATTGACAACATGAGTTATCTCTCAATAATAGATTTTTTCTATTAAGAACAACATCAAGACTATTAAAAGAAACATATTTTTTTAGCTTTATAACACTTGGGACTTTTAAACGAGTTGATGGTGAGTAGATATAATCATCATAATTTATTAGGATATCAACTTTGTTCAGAAAAAAAAGGCAAATTGCTCGTTTTGATGAGCATACGCCAAGAGGTAAATAACTTGCATTCAAAATAAGTGTTAAGTTACTGAGTTGATTGGATTGCTTATTTGACATATTTTAATTTAAAAAAAATAATCGTTTACATTTGATAAAATATCTTTTAAAATTTTTTTGCAAATGTAGGGAATAAAGTGAAAAACTTTAACAGTCCCCGCTACTGTAATTGCTGAGATTTAATATTATCCATTCTGATAATCAGGAGAAGGCATTAAATCGTTTTAGGCATAAGTCAGGAAACCTTATTTGCAAAAATATATTAACAAACTTCGGAGGAAAGTATGATGAAAAAGTTTTACTTAATTTTATCAATATTTCTAAGCAGCTTATTTGCTCAAACCTTCACTGGAATCATAACTGACGCATCCGGTGAACCACTTCAATATGTTTTTGTAAAACAAGGCGAAAATATCACAACATCAAATCGAAATGGTAGTTTTACAATTGATATTGAAAATGATAATCCAATGATGTTTTCTCTTATTGGCTTTGAAACACTTGAAGTAAATATTCAAAATATTGTAGAACGGGTATTTGTTTTACAAAATAAAAACATTGAACTTCAAAGTGTCGAAGTTTATGGAAACTCAAAAAATTATCTTAAGAATACAACTAACTCAAATGCTTTAAGTAAATTTTCTAAATCAGGTTCTATAAATCAAATTCCTTCAATAGAAATCAGAACAGGTGGCGGCTATGCAGGAGTATCTTCTGCTTCTTTTGATAGTGGTTTTGCAAGACACACAAAAATATTATATAATGAAGTAGATTTAACAGACGCTATGAATGGACAAGTTGATTTATCTATTTTTCCATCATTTGCACTGCAATCGGCAAACTATCGATCAAATTCAGGAACTCGGTTTGGATCAGGTTCAATTGATGGTTCAATAAACATAAACAATGATGTCAACTCAAATAAAGTTATTTATGGTTTGGGAGACTTTGGCTTTAATCAGTTTGGAGCAACATATAATCTTACTACGAATAGAGGACAAAGAAATATAATTTTTGGAAAAACTAAATATGATGGTAATTATGAATTTTTTAATCCTACAACAGAAGAAAATGAAAAAAGAGAAAATAATTATCTTGATCAATTTTTCTTAAGTGTTGATCGTGAATTTGTGATAAATGAAAGAACCTTAATAAATTACAGTTCTTTAAAAATTGAAAATACTAGAGGATCATCTGGCAGTACAACCTTTCCATCAAATTTGGCAACAAGAACAGATGAATTTGATTTGAATGATTTATCTGTAGTAAGATTTATGAATAATGGAACATTGAAATTATTTATGAATAGATCTAAAAATAATCAAGTTTATGATGACCCCAATGAATCATTTCCCACCTTTAGCGAACATGAGCTTTCGACTTCAAGATTTGGGTTAAATTTTAAACAAAGGATAAATAAATCTTTGTTATATGAAGTAAGTTTAATTGAAAAATCTGAAAGAGTCGATAGTACTGAACTTTCAAAACGTGAAATTGAAACTACATCAATTGCACTTAATACATCATATGTTGATTTCGATAAAAATTTTAAGGTTCTACCGTCATTAAGATATGATTCGCAGCCAGGTAACAAAAAAACTACCTATAATTTAGGCTTAGAAGCAGTTGATCAGTTTTCAAATCAAAAGTTAGGTTTTGACTTCAATTTAGATTTTGGAACATCATTTCAATTTCCAACAATGAATGACTTATTTTGGCCAGATGGTTTGTACAGTGGAGGAAATCCAGAACTTAAGCCAGAAGAGAGTGATTACTTTGCTATGAAAGTAACAAATAATTCTTTTTTAGGTAAAATCTCTATCAATTACTCATCTAAAAGTTATGATAATCTTATTGTTTGGCAACCTGATGAATCATTTAAATATGTTCCAATAAATATTTCATCTGCAGAAAGAAATTCAATGAACCTAACTTATTTAAAAAACTTTGAAAAGGTTCAACTGCAGATTGCACATAATAAATATGATTCGAAAGATAAGGAGCTTGATAAAGATCTTCTTTATGTACCAGAATCATCAACAAGCTTGATGCTTTCATACGATATTAATAGAAAAACAAATTTAGCTATGAACTATAAAAAAACAGGGGAAAGAATTTTAAGATACGAATCAACTTTTAATGAAAAAGTTGTAGGGTCACCATTTTCATTATTAAGTATAGCGGCAACAAGAAGCATTTTATTTATTGATGGAACCAGCGTACTTGATGCAACTCTTACAATTGATAATGCATTGGATGAAGATTACGAATCAACAATAGGATATCCAGAACCAGGTAGAAGCATGAATTTAACCTTAGAGTACAATATCTAATCGTCAAATTCCCACATAATTCCAAAAGATAAAAGGCTACTCATTGGATTAAAAAGTTCATGAGTTACTGGTGAGTAGTCATCTTCTTCAAAAAACTTATATAGACCATTTTTAAGACGTATTGTCAATACAACATCAGAAATTGAGATATCTGTAGATATATGAAGGTTATAAAAATCATCAAGAGTATAACTCTTTCCCTTTACAGGTATGTTTCTGAAATAATCGAAATAATAATTGGAATTATTTTCTGAAAAATACTTAAGGCCTAATTTTCCTTTAATACCCAAATTATTTGATAAGAAAGATAAATCATAAAAATACTCAAAGTTTAAAATATGAGATCTATTAGAACTTATAGGACTATCGAAAAAATTATAATTATGAGTTATTTTAAATTGTCCAAATTTAATTGGAAAAGCTATATTGGTTTCAAGTGACGCCATATCATCATCAACGCTTAAATACTCATTATCTTCTAAAACAGACATTTCAATCGGTTTTTGGGAAATCGCAATATTATTTGCCTGAGTGTAATTGAATCTAGAAGATATGCTTACTTTCTTATCAATTGTGAAGGCAATGCTAACATCATTCCAATTTTCTAAATCATTCCCAGAAAATTCATCAAGAACTTCATAAGAAAAAAAATCATTCAAGACTCTATTTGGCTTATTGAACGATTTTAAACTAATATTAAAAATGCCAACTGAGTTATTAATCAAAAGACTTGGAAATATATCATTATTTAAAAAATCAACACCGTATGAAATATTCCCCTTTGCTATATTATTTCTATTTGACAAAGATATTAAGTTCGTTGAGAAACCTTTTGATGAAATTTCATTTTTGTAATGGTTATTGTCGACAATTGCTTTTAAATGCAACCAATTTCCGTTATGTATTTCTATATTTAATTTATTACGCTCTAAATCATTTCTATTATTGAGACTATACTCTGTAATATTAATTGAATCAAATTTACTAATATGATTTAGTTCAATATTATAATGATAGCCATTCATTTTGAATGAGTCTCCAATAGTTAAAGACATAAAATCAGAAAACTCTTTATTATTCGAAGAATCTAAACCGAACGGATTATTAAATTGAAAATTTGATTTTTCTCTGAAATAACCTGCGGATGAATAGATTGAATGACTTTTAATTTTTGTAGCATAGTCAATTTTATAGAAAAGACTAAGTGGACTACCATCTTCTTTAGAAAATTCAGAATAATTACCAAAAAAACTTTTTTTACCTGCTAAAAATTGAACACTATTTGTTTCCTTATTTTTTTTTAGCCCAATGTTTAATACATCAAAACCGTAATCTCCAAACTCATAAGTGAATTTACTTTTAGTAAAAGTTGAATCTGTAGGAAATTCATCAAAATTAAATGAATAAAATTTATTATTAAAATTTTTTGAACTTCTATCAACTAAAATATTATCAAATTTTTGATCACTGTTCCATTCTATTAAGTTGTTTTTTAATTGATAACCAAATTGATTTGAGATTTCATAAGGTACTGACTGCTGTGCGAAAGATATGCTTAAGAAGGCTAATATATGTTTAAAGGCTTTCATCGCTTCTTTTCATAACATTTACCTGAGAATCCATATAGTTCATTGTATGCAAAAGAATTGCCTCAATAGTTTGAGGTTCTACTGGGCTTTGCCATTCTTTCCTACCTTGATAAGATAATATTAAGTGCTCTAATTTCAATTTATCTTCTTTTGGAAAATTCTTAGTTGACCTAATATATTTGTTTACGATATCCCTTGATAATATTGCATTACCTAATAAAGACTTTTTATTTAATTTAAATTCTGAAGAACCAAGATTGATGGAATATAATTTACCAATCTGATGAAGGCATGCACCTGTCAAAAGCAAATCATTATCAATGGAATAATGTTTACCAATCGCTTTGGAGATTTTGATAATTGAAATTGTCTGTTCTACCAACCCTCCTTGATAATTATAGTGAAATGAAATGCTAGCAGGATATATTTTAAACTTTTGCTTATGATCATTGAGTATTTTTTTTGTTAATAGCTTAAAATGTTTTTTTGATATTTTATCAACCTCTTTAATAAGTTTTTTCCATAACTCATTAGGATTCTCCTTTGACTTTGGAATTAAATCAGTAGCATTAAATCCATATTTTTGATATTTCTTTTCAGTAGCCTTTGAGATGTTTTCAACTTTGATCATCAAGCTACTTCCATATTGATAAGTTTTACCTTTTATAGCAACTGGATCGCCATTATCAAATTTTTTGGATAATTTTTGTACATTATCCCAAATTCTTGCTCTTATTATTCCAGTCTTATCTTGAAGAAGCAGATTTAAATAAGGGGAACCATCTTTTTTCTTTTGTGATCTTTTTTCAATACATAGATAGAATCCCTGAAGCTTCATATCAGAAACTAAATTTTTGATTAGGATTGATTTCATTTAATTAATTTTTTGAATGATTGCATTTACCATCAACGCATTTGCCTGATAATTGATGCACTCTTTTTGTTAGCTTTATATTTAAATCTTCAGCTATTCTATTTTCGATAGAGGAAATTGTATTATCATAAAATTCAAATATCTCTCCACAATCTTCGCATAAGATATGATCATGCTTTGGTGTAATTGTTTTTTTATTGTGCTCATATAAAAATCTACCATTGTCCAAAGTAATTTTAGTTAAAAGATCATGTTTTACAAACACGTCTATTGTTCTATACAGAGTCGCTCTTGAAACATTGATTTTATTTTTTTTTAGATCTTTAAGGATAGTTTCAATATCACGATGCTTGTCTGTTGATGACAACTCATCCCATATATCTAGACGCTGTTTTGTTGCTCTTAAGCCTTCGCTTTTCAAAACAGCCTCTACTTCAACATGAAACCTACATGGTATTAAATTTTGCATTTATCAAATTACATTAAATTGAATTTTTAATCTATTTTTTTTAAACGCGCATATTTGACAATTAATTTTTTTCTTAAACCACCGTCAAATTCAACGCCTACTTTTTGATTTTCTCCTGAACCAGTAAGAACTAAAATTGTACCGACTCCAAATAAATTATGTTGCACTTGATCACCAATTTGAAAATCATCAAATTCGGTAACTGTCCTTGAGATTTCTATTTTTTTGGAAGATCCAGTACCAACAACTCTTCTAGTATAAACTGATTTGTAAGATTTAACTTTAACAACATTCTCATCAATTTCATTTAAAAAATCTGATTGAACAAAAGAGGTGCTATTGACAGCTCCAAATCGTCTTCTATATTTTGCATTGAGAAGATATATACGATCCATGGCTCTTGTTACAGCCACATAAAAAAGTCTTCTTTCCTCTTCCATTTGATCTTCAGTGTCATCTAGACGAATTAGTGGAAATAGTCCTTGCTCTAATCCTGAAACAAATACTGTTGAGAACTCTAACCCTTTTGCGGCATGAACTGTCATTAACGTGATGGTATTATTTTTGTCATCCCATTCGTCAATATCAGTAAATAATGATATTTCTTGTAAAAAATCATTAAGATTACCACCAGTTTGATCAGAAAATTTATCTACAGTTTGTTTAAGCTCCTGAATATTGTTATAGCGATCTTGCTCAACAGGATTATTTTTATAATAATTTTCGATATTAAATTCTTCCAACAACGCTCTAACAAGCTCTTTTGGATCTAGCTTTTCGATTAGTCCACTAAATTTCAATATAGATAAATGAAAATTTTCTATAGAATCTTGTTGTTTTCCCCTTAATTTCATTTCCCTGCAAAATTTGAGACTTTCAAATAAAGATATTTTTTTCTTTGCAGCCAAATCGACAAACATATTAATGGATTTTTCTCCAATTCCCCTTACTGGGAAATTGATTATCCTTTTCAAAGCAATGTCATCATTATTATTTGATACTAATGTTAGATAAGCCAAAACATCTTTTATTTCTTTTCTATCATAAAATTTAGTTCCACCAACTATATTATATGGTAAACCTTCTTTAACCATTGCCTGCTCAATTGAACGAGACTGGGCATTGGTTCTGTAAAGAACTGCAAAATCTTTAAATGTATTTTTATTGATTTTGATTTCAGATTTTATTGCATCACAGATTGCATTTGATTCTTCTTCATCACTGCCAGTTGAAATGAGAGAAATCTTTTCTCCCTCACCTTTAGTTGCATATAATTTTTTTTCGGCTCTGTTTTTATTATTAGATACAACAGACCATGCACCATCTAAAATTC
>TARA_B100001113_G_scaffold187019_1_pt1 | contig 12925 bp, 5 predicted proteins | sample TARA_B100001113 | Tara Oceans TARA_B100001113 (sample SAMEA2622402) | marine metagenome | biome: marine biome (ENVO:00000447); feature: deep chlorophyll maximum layer (ENVO:xxxxxxxx); material: "saline water (ENVO:00002010), including plankton (ENVO:xxxxxxxx)" | depth 50 m | reverse complement strand
TCTAGCATTGCCCACTCATCCTCTGAAATCACTTCATCGTCAAGAGCAGCAACCAAAGCTGATTGGTAGGTAGTAACATCTCCAACCTGGTGAGATGAATAATCCTCTGAGTTTGTGATTGGAGAAGGATCTATACCGCGTGCAACATCCAAAGCATCTCCAACATCCGATGGTTTGACACCCAATGCGACCGCTAGAACTTTCAGTATTGTTGCCTCATCATCTGTAACAATGTCATCACCTAATGCTGTCTTTAGAACTTCAAGATAAAGGTACAATCCTCGGCTAGCTTCAAGGGCCATGCCACTTCCTGAGGGTCCTCATGTTTGAGGATTACCATATACCAATGTGAAATTGAGTCGTGTTACAATTGTGGTTGAATCTCGAGATAATTAAAATAGTAAACTGCAGCAGGTTGTAATCATCTGTAATACAAATTGTCATCATTTGTAATACATATTATATACCCCCTCTTCTGTAGACATATTACGAGGGAGACGAATGAACACACCGAGCACGTTGGTTTCATTGCGAATTACGGATGAAGAAGTAGCACTTCTTGACTCCCGTGTCGGCCTAGATGGAGCAAGAAACAGAAGCGACGTCATCCGTGCAGCAATCCGTTCTTTCCTAGAGGATCAGCCTCTACTACCTGATATGGATACAATTACAATCCCAGTTGGACGTTCAATGAAAGCAAGACTAGGCGATTTGTATGAATTGCATGGAATTAGCCAACAACAAGCGGCTTCCCAAGGATTACAAGATTATGTTCGCAACATAATCAAGGAAGAAAACCAATTGAACAATATTCTCGCTGAAGAACTGGAGACAGCTCGAAGCAAAACTGTAGGACGCAAGGAGTTCACTGAGTGAAAACAGGGTGAGAGCCACATAATGGAGGGGATGGGAAAATGCGATGGGAGGACGATTTTGGAAACGATACGCCTCCCACCTTCCGAACTAATGCTAATTTGCCAGATAGCATTTGTTTCGTTGCACTGCGACTACGCGCAAAATTAGCACAAACTGGCAACCCAACACACGTCCCCTCGGATGATTTCCGAGGGGACTCCGATTCCGATCCTGCTTGTTGAGTAGGATTAGTTCCACACGCACCCAGACCCCACATCTGGGTGCAAATTACTAAACTAGTGCAACCGCTATTCTGAATGCTCAACCTTAAGGCCCTCCGACAAGGGCTTGCCCTCATGGGTAAAGAGCCGAGATTCCAGTGGCTTGCTCACCCTAACCCTCGCGAAGGACAAATCGACATGATTGAAGCGTGTCTTGAGTCCCTTAATAATCGTAAATCACACCTCGCTAGCGCTCCAACAGGGATTGGGAAAACGGCTGCTTCATTGGCTGCAGCATTAGAATACACGCAATCTTCTAACGGATCAAAAACTGTAATATTCCTAACACCTAAACAGAGCCAACACGAAATTGTTGTAGATACAGTTCGAAAAATAAATCAACAATTAGATAATCAAACATCTCAAGTTAAATTGGTTGATTTGATAGGTAGAGAATCTATGTGTGAAAATGTAGACAAACTTACTGGAAGGTGTACCTGTGAAAAAAATGTCAATGACATATCAAACTCTAATCGTAAAGATGACATAAGGAAATATATCCTTCAACATCCAAGGCATGTTGGAGAAACAATAGAAATTTGCAAAACATGGGGGATTTGCGCTTGGTCGGCTTGTAGATCCGCAGTCAAAGAATGTGACATATTGGTTTGTGACTACAACCATCTATTCATTGATGAAGTAAGGAATGCATCATTGAGTTCAATGAAACTTGAACTTGAAGAACTTGTTCTGATTGTTGATGAAGCACATAACTTGCCATCTAGAGTACGTATGGGAATGCAACGTAGACTATTTCCCGAGATGGTAAGAAACGCAGAATCTGAAGTCCAAGAACATCTAGACAACTTACTCGCCAATAATTCCGCATCGGCAACCGCTACACTCAGTAAGAGGAATTGGTGCCTAAAGGTGTGTCAGCAATTTAGACGGATCCTGGATAAGCAATTTGATGAAATGAGTTCCAAACTACTAAAATCAGATGACGAAGAGATGCTAGTAAGTTCAGGAGATGTTCTATCATGGTTAGACATGGCATTCAACACTGTTGATGATTTAGCGAAGCAATCAACACTAATCAAAGAAAATGACAACTTCATACCAGGGGAAAAAACTCGTTTAGGAGAATTGAGAAGACTACTTGAATCAAACGAAGTTGAACTAGATGAAGAAGGAAACAACGAACAATTTACACATCTACTGGCGCACCTTATTGATGTAATAGTTCGTTTTGGAAAAGGTACTGCAATCTCTCTAGTATATTCAAATGACTTCGGGAAAAAAGGTAGAATAATTACTCACCTGCTAGATGCTGGATTAGTTTCTGGTGAAATATTTGAGAGAGTTTCTGGTTCAATTCTAATGTCAGGCACTCTAAATCCTCCTTACATGTATGCGGATTTACTTGGAATTACCAAGGACATGAGAAGTGAGTCTACTCACAAGTCTCCATTTGAAAAATTCAGACGGCCAATTGTAGTAGCCACGGACGTATCATCAAAAATGACAGCTAGAGGACTTGAAAATACCATTAAAATGCAAAAACACATTCAAGCAGTAGTAGAGAATACTCCTGGAAATGTCGCTGTGTTCTCGCCATCATACCAGATTCTCAATGAAGTTATGAAGGATATTTATCTTCCAAAGAAGAAGAAAGAAATTGAATCTAGAGACTGGACAAAACAGGACATCAGTGCATTACTTGTCAACCTGAACGAATCTAAGAATGGAGGAAATCGAAGTATTGTACTTGGAGGAGTATTTGGAGGCCGGTTGTCCGAGGGAGTTGACTATGCAGGTGGATTGTTAGACACTGTTATTTGCATAGGTATACAAAATCCCCGTCCAAATTTATTACAAAAAGCGTATGGCAACTACATCAAAGATAAATTTGGACAAGGAAACTTTTGGAGATATGCAAATTCACAACCAGCAATCAATACAATCTTGCAAGCGATGGGAAGACCAATCAGAGCGATGGGTGACCGTGCACTAATAGTCCTACTAGACAGAAGAAATCTTGACAGAACATATTCTGTATGCTACCCTCCAGATATTATCATGAATCAGGTTAGAGATTCAGAGGGTTCTGGGAGATTTGCAAAACGGTTTTTTGCGAGAGTCCACAGGGAAGTCGAAACCTGAAAGGTTCAATATGCTCCACCGTTGGAGGTCTAACACATGGAAGAGTGGGAAGAGGTCGATATCGAGGTCGTGAGTAGCGGCTTAGATGCAACACCAAGTGAACTACATGCTGCTTTTGAGATCTCAGGCGACCACCTTGCAGAGGTTAGAGATAGGCACACAATGATGCTCGTAACCTCTGGTGAACTTCCCGAATCACATATTGCAAATATCGCTCCAGATAGAAGGTTAAATTGGATAATTGAGGAATTGAATGGTAAGAGACACAATGATGGTCTATCAATACCACTACATGGGGCAAATATTGATTCCATCGACCTAACCAAAGGCGAATTAGAAGGACATAGTGTCCTCAAACTAAAAATCGGTGATTTTGAGAGAAAACTACCTCTACCATCAGAAGTAGAATCCATCAAGGCAACCTTGAATGATGGAATTCTTAACGTCAATTGGTAATCATCTGTTTGGAATATTTCCAATCTGGCCAATCTCTGAAACCACTCTTGTCAGAGCTTGTTGAGCACTTGCTTTGTGACTTTCTCCCATCTCGTGGCGGCTGTATCTTGCCTCTTCGAATATCGCATCAAGTGCAGACAGAGATTCTTCTGAAAGGTTTGGAAGTGCTGCCCTAATTGCCATTTCGAATTCACGTACAGTTTCGAAGTCACGGCGTAGGAATCCACGACCCATAAGGACGTGAACCATGCTTTCATAGCATGAGAAGATAGCCTCACGCATCGAATCTCCTGCTGCTAATAACTCAGCAGTGTAAGAGAATATGTCTGCTAATTCCTTTGCAGCGTCTTCTGAGCGACGCTTCAGAATTATGAATGCAGCAACTGCACCTATTACTAATACTGCGATTAGATATACCCACCAAGGAACTCCATCATCTTCACCTTCGTAGGTGTAATCTGGCTTAATACCGGAATTAAATTCAGTATTGAAATCCGACATTGAGTCAACTGATAGAATAAAGTTAGACCTTATTGACAATTTTATGGTGAGTTCGCCGTACTCTGAAGCATCACCATAAGGTGGATCGGAGTTGAATTCAAATTCAGCGACACCTCCGTCTTTAGTTAGGACATTCAGTGTACCATTTGGCACACGGGTACCATTTTCGTACTCCAAGTAAACCGTAATCAGAATATCATCTATACCATCACCAGTATCTAAGGCATTAAGTGTAATTTCACCATAAATGACTTCTTGCTCATTCTCAATGATTGGCTCGATTTCAACATCAAATGGAGTCTCTAAGTCGATTCTAACCGAGATGGAACTTGTCCATTCATTTCCTGATAACAAGTATTCAGAAGAATTCTCTGGTGCCTCAATGTTGAGTTGGAGTTGACCTGGCTCCATCCAAGTAGGAGCGGTAGCAATCAAAGTGTAAGTTGGTCCATTCCAAGTTAGACTCTCTATATTGATACATCTTGCATCAGGGTTAGTATCACAATTCAATCCATTCCCAAGAATTAGTTCAGCATTGCTAATGGATGCACCTTGGCCTCCAATCTCAGTGACTGTACCTGTAATTTCGATTCGATGTTCAATATCATCTCCTCGAACAACATAATTGTTGATTGAGGCAATATCGACTTCAACTTCTGCCCAAACAACGACGGTTTTGTCAGAGGATACCGGTAAGTGGCCAGGACTACCTTCAAAACTCAGTGCCATCAAATGCACTCCACGTTCGTAACTAGATTCTGCACGTATTGATGCTGAATACTCACCGTTTAGGGAAGTTACTGCAGAAGCAACCTGAACTCCATCAATGTAAATCAGAATTGTCTCTCCACCAAGACCATCATTAAATGCAGTATCTAAGTCATACAGCGTACCAGATACTTCCCAGAAGTCATCTCTGGTAGCATCATTGTCTGCTAATTCTACTGTTATTCCTGTACGATGAGCTAGGAAGAATGTAGTATTACCTTGTCCTGCTCTATACCATCCTTGTGCGGGAACATCCGCAGTAACAACATGATCACCATCTGAGAAGATGTTTGGAACTTGCCAGTTGAAACTGAAATTACCATTTGCATCTGTAGTTGCATTTCCAATTGAAACTCCTTCAATTGAAACCAAGACTTGCATTCCACTTAGCGGATTCATTAGATTGTCACCAACGAATCCATCAATAGTCGTAGTCTGTTCAACTGCTAATGGTGTTTCAACATTAATTTGAACTACAATGTTCGAGAATATATTCCATGTTCCACTATTTTGTGACGGCAAATATTCCGGTGTTCCAACAAATCTTGTTTCCAGCAGAACAGGGCCAAGTGCAGCATCTGCAGGAACCGGATGAATTGCTGTAAACTGACCTGCTACATTTGTCGTCACATTTGTTAGGAAAACTCCTCCAAGCCAAATTTCGATTGTTTGTCCAGGTAGTGGGTTGTCAACAATGTCAATCAAACTGCCTTGCACGGTCAAGGTGTCTTCTCTGTCAACTTGTCCACCAGGTGTAAGTAATACAATCTCGGTAGGTACTGCAACGGTGAAATTTTCAGATGCAGAACTTGGATAGTAGAATTCAGGGTTCGCACTATCGCCATCTCCGATTGGATCTACCCAATCTCTTCCACCAGTGAATGAGACCTGTATATTGTGCAATCCAGCATCTATACTGGAAGGAGAATTCCATGCAAACATAAACATACCATCCGAAGCGTTAGATTGAACGCTAGATACTGGAACTCCGTCTATCAAAAGATAAACTACTGCGATTGAGTCTACACCATTAATCTGTAATGGTAATCCTAAATCATCAAGCAATGTACCGTTGACATACAAAGTCTGACCTGCAGTAATTCCTGTTGAACTCTCTGTGATACTGATTACAGTTTCAGCTAGAACAACAAATATCACTGTTGCATTATCACCGATAAGACCGGTGGAACCGGGAGTTCCGACAAATTCAGCATCCAAGTTATGGAATCCAACCTCGGCATTTGCCGGAATGGTGATGTTGACATCAACAATGCCTGATGCATCAGATGTTCCTGTTGTAGAAATTGTAGTTCCGTTAAGAGTTACTGTAACCTGTACACCAACAACCGCCGCACCAGTGTTATCTAGCAGCAGCAGTCTTGCATTTACGTCATCTCCTCTATCAGTTCTATCATTTAGAGAAGGTTGGTTTACTCCATCAATTGTTGGCTTCACAAAGGTAAGAACAGTGTAGCCTCGACTGTCGAAAGTCTGGTTAGCACTTGACCCCGAGTAGTAGTTCACAGAAGGAATATATTGCGCCTCAGCAATATGAGTACCAGCAGCAAATCCAGAAGATAATGTGATTGTTGCTGACCATGTGCCATCTGACTGTATTTGACCATCAGACAGAGTGAAACCAGAAGCATCGTCATTGATTGTAAACAATACATTAGCAGTTAATGGGTCTCCATTTCTTAATTGCAAAGCGCTTCCATTATCGCTAGATATTGAACCATTGATTACGAATGAATCCCCTGCAACAGGGTTAGCTGTAATCGGGTCAACTACCATCACAGTAGTAGACCTGATTGTTACAGTTGACAGATTACGTTGAGTAGGAAGTAAATCTGTAGAACCATTGTACATTATGGAAATTGTAATCAATCCAAGAGGTTGATCGAAAGGAACTGTGTAAGTGAAATTAGTTCTTCCTTGTGAATCGGTTATGTTCGAAGTAAGCCACGTTTCATCGAAAAGAACATCCACAGTAAAACCACTTAACGGCTGGAACATATTTGATGATTCAACCAGTTGTGAGGTTAGGTTCACATCTTGTCCACGATTCACGATAATAGGATTCAATGGTTGTACATTTTCAAATAATGTAACACCTTGAACTAAGATCGAGTGATTACTCGAATCTGTCAAGTAAAACGGTGAAGAGTCTTCTACTACTGAGATAATTAATTCTCTTGGACCTCTCAACGTTCCATTGTTTAGTACATCAGTTGGGACTGATAGATTGAAACTTCCATTTGTTGACGTGTAGACACCATTTACGAGTTTCTCATCAGGGTTATCCAACCAGAACATTTCTATGGCTACAGGAGTTGTCAAATTTCTGCTTGCGTTATCTCCATCTTCAACTTGCCCAACAACTTGGAAGTTTATTCCAGCAGTAATTGTTGAAGGAATCGAATCAACTCTTATGTTAGAAGGAACTTGCACTGTAACGTTGATTTGAGTGAAGTTACCATAATGGCGAGTAGCAGATGATACCTTTGGTGAAGTTATTTCGTCTGCAACTTCCATTCTCAATATGTACTGCCCTGGATCTATACCAGAGACAGTCCATGTTAGGGTAGCGTTACCATCAGAACCACTTGTAGCACTTCCAATCGAAATGTTAGCGCCACCATAGTCCATTATGTAGCTAACAACTGAACCGGTCACGTTAGAATTATCTGCAATATCAGAGACACGCACAGTCAAATCTACACTCGAATTGATTTGGGCTATAATATCAATATCCGGCTGTCCAACTAAATTCACTTCAGATTCAATACCCCATTCCGTGGAGGGTATTTGTGGAGGAGCAGGTGGTGTTGAAGAATCAATCCATGTATAGTAAGGACCACCTGGTTGGGCTACAGAATCGAAATCGGTTAGAATTTCGACATCGTAAACTCCAGATGCAAGTGTTGTCGGTGCTGTAATGGTAAGGTTGTAAGAACCGGTAGTATTGTTCAACAAACCATTAGCAAGGTCGAATACTTGTCCATCAGAAGTCACTAACTGTGCTATGATTAAAGAATCATTTCCGAGAACTGCATTTCCAAGAACATCGTCGGTTATATCACCAGTCAACCAAGTTGTATTACCTAGATATGTCCAATCGTCAACAACTGACACTGTTATGTCAACCGTTCCCATGATTCTCAGGGAAGTAGAGTTCGAAGATGCCAGATAGAATTCATTTCCAGCAAATGACATTTCGAATGAATAATCGCCAGCAGCTAAATTAGAAGCTGTTGCGAAGGTAGGAGATATTGTACTTGATCCGGGGTCAGTGGTCGTATTTACAGTTGAACCATCGAAATCAAAAGTGAATGTACCTGTTAAGTTCAAATCCAGTTCTCCACCGAGGTGATCAGAAACCTGAACTATAATTCCAACATCTAGACCTCTCAACTGAGAGTTAGCTTGTAGATCGAAGAACAAAATACCTTGCAAGAACCATGATGTACCTGAAGTGTTCAGAGAATCTGTTGCATCCAAATTGTCAGGATAAAATACCAATTCAAGTTCTACATCACCAGCCCTGACAAATGTTGTACTTGCATCCAAGATATGAGTGATAGCAAATGCACCGTTAACTGATTGATTGAACAATTCAACGAATGTACCGCCGCCATTGAGTTCTCGCATTCCGAACGAAAGATTACCCGATAATGCTGTAGGAGAGGCACCAAATGATTGGGCTGTACCGTTAATGTAGACCAATTCGCCAATCTGCAGTATTGAATCATCTGGTCCCGGTCCTTCAATAACCGCTGTTAGGTTTGGAGCATCTCTAATATCCATAGTAATAGTGTGAGTTGTTGGCCTCAAGTGGAAAGCAGGACCTCCTACTGCTTGAGAAGTATCTTGCCAGCCACTAAATCCTAAGGTTGCAGAAATATTTGTCTTAGTCTCTAATTCATCCAGAGTTACGTTGATTGTCCAAATGTTACCTGGCCCTACATCTCCGGTTAAATTTGTTAATCCGTCTTCTGAAGATGTGAATTCTAACCACACCTCCAAATCACCTAAATCTGATGAACCATTGGTATTATTATTTTCAAATAACAATTGACCAGAGAGAACAGTTGTCGAACCAGCTCCAAGAACAGGTTGATCTATCTGTGCTGGAGAAGTATGAGTTAGAATAGAATCATCTGTAATATTGATGAAAACTCCCAAATCAATTCCATCATTTCCAACATAACCACTTCTAAGTGTTTCAAGAACTATACTTGCATATCCTGGAGCAACAGGTTCTGCCATCGTACCATTAATCGAGAAGTTTCCATTTGAATCGGTCACTATAGTGCCAAACAGATTGAATGGTGAAGCAGCAGATCCTGGCACGTTAACAACATCAGGAACGCTAACAACATATCCGAACAAATCGATATCTGGTATCGCAGTACTATTTTCAACATATTGCAAAGTACCAGAAACAGTAACCTCTGATAGACCATCTCTGTCAAATGTAGTTGGAGTCCAAGTTAGGTTTACAACCTCGATTTCTTCTGGCTCAGGACAAGCATCAAATGGAATCCATCCCAAATCATCTCCACCACTTCCTGGATTCATTTCTAGCCTTACTTCTCCCCATTGAGCCAAATTGCCGCCATATACAGCATACCCGTTGCCATTCCAAGTTCCTCCAGTATAACCAGAAACAAATCTTGCTGGTAATCCTGCTAATCTTGCCATTGTGACGAAAACGGTAGTGAATTCAGAACATGTTCCTTCACGGATTCTATTCAGGAATTCAAAAGTTAGATCTGCTTCTACAGGAGCGCCACTACCATTGTAGTTACGCTTGAAATCAATTGTTGAATTGCCATCGCGAAGGAATGTTGCAATAGCATCTGCAGTTGAGTAAGCATCTGTAGCACCTGCATTACTGACAACATCATTAGTCATATTGAGGACGAATGATTCTGGCAAAGAGAGATTAGAGAAAACATCTGGAACTATCTTCTCATAACTCGAATTTGTACCTGCAATAGTATTTGGAGCAAGTGTTGCCCAATCATACCAATACTCATGTTCTTCAATCCAAACAGCATCTAGAAGGCCAGATGATACTGAATACGTATGAGTATCATTGGTTCGAGACATTATCAACGTAGCGTCAGAGTAGAATGTTATGTTAAACTGGTAGGCAGACATAGGAATCATTCCACCCGTCAAAGGGTTAGCGAATTCTATATTCCAAGCTACTGTATCATTGGCATAATTTGATGATGCTAAATGAGTATTGTTAGTATAAGGAATAGAAATCTCAGTGGCTTGGTGAACTCCTGTTTCTAAACCATATGCTGCACCGGTGTAGAAATCATAGGTGTTTAGCCTCCATCGATGTACTTTGTTTAAGTCGACTACACCGCTTGTGTTGTTAGCCCAGAAAATAACATCGTTTTCGACTATATCATCAGTAGGATCGAACGGATCAAATGGAGAACTTTGACAATTGGTGAACCAAAACTGTGGACCACATTCAACACCATCCATCATACCTCCACCGTCTGTATCTGGATTTCTCCAGTCGGTTCCGGTTTGATTTTCTACAGCGTCTGGAATGAAGTCACCATCGAAATCATCAGGGAAAATATCATCCGAGGGATTACTCTCTGGATTTGTTGAGTCAAAGTACTCTTGAATGTCGTTTACGCCACCTTGATCACTATCGGACTCGTTTTCATCAGTAACCCAAATATCCTGACTACCATTTGTAATTCCAATCCATGAATTATCGCAACCAGTTGTTCTTTCAAAGTAGTTGTTTAATCCGTCTAAATCAGAATCTAGGTTATTGTCACATGGCTCTAGTGGGTCTGTTCCAACCAAGACTTCTGAGAAGTCATTAACTCCGTCACTATCTGAATCGGCTAAAGTAGGGTTAGAGAAGTACCCATAAACTCCTAGAGTTTCTTCCCAATCTGCAAGTCCATCACCATCTGAGTCTGAATAATCATCGTCACAATAGCTAGGGAATGAACCGTTTGCAATATCGTGGCACCAAGAATTGTTCCAGGACTCTGCGATTGTCGCTCCAGAAGGTGGTGCAACAACTACTCCTTCGAGTACATTGTTGACTTCCCGGGCATAAGTGAATGGAGTTAAGGTTCCTGAATTATTGTAAAAAGCACTACCTCCGCCGGGGCTAAATCCTGAACCGTCGGTCAATGTTAATTGGTCGGTATTTACGTTATATGATATGATTGAAGTTGCGAAGTTGGTTAGAGAATCACATGGATCGGTGCCATGCGTTACGTTTGATTCGTCGCCATCATTAACACCACCAAAGTCAGTATCGGCTACATTCCATAGCGTACAAGAAAGGTTCTCTTGCCAATTTTCTAGTCCGTCGTTGTCAAAGTCACCAGAGTCTTCTCTACGAGTAGGATCGGTTTCATTTGCATCGACAACGCCGTTTCCATTTGTGTCTTCATCGCCATCATCAAAAGCATCTCCGTCGGTGTTGTTATTTCTTGGATCGCTTGCTTGCGGGGGGGTGCCATATTGCCCGTTAATCTCAATACCATCCTTGATTCCGTCACCATCGGTGTCAGAATTTGTCGGGTCTGTTAGGAGAGTCAAGGCTTCATGTGAATCATTTAGACCATCATTGTCAGTATCAGGGTCCAAAGGATTGGTGGTAGTCACGCCATCTGTCTCTGCTGTAAGTGTAGCACATCCACCCGGTCCAATTCCTAGATGGGGAGAACATGGAGTAGTAGTCTCAGTTACAGAACCGCTTGGACCTGGCCTGTAACAAGGTTGACCACCGCAAGTTGTAGTCCATGATGGATTGACATACTCGTAAAGGTTGATCAAACCATCACCATCAGGGTCACCGTTAGCTCCATCTGCATTCGAAGCAGATGTAGCGTTCAAACCATTGGATGCTTCCCAACCATCTGGCATTCCATCACCATCGGTATCCCAGCCATTTGGATCTTCATCCATGATTCCATCTCCGTCATCATCATTTGTAGCACAATCTGCATCACCATCGAAATCATTGTCGTTTGAATCGACCATTCCATCTTTGTCATTATCAAATCCATCAGTACAAATATTTCCGACCGGATCTTCATCACAGAGTATCACACTACCAGTCCCATCCGAACCTGAATCACCACAAGCCAATTGGTTATACTGCATTGCATTCTCTTCATCCCAATTGTTGACTGGTACAGTGCCGTTCCACCATACTCCATTATCTAAAACAGAAGATGTAGATGACAAATCCCAGTTCGATGGTTGTTTGTAATTATACTCTTGTAAATTGGAGAATCCATCTCCATCAGGATCTCCAATTGCACCATCATTGTTTGAAGCCGACAATGGGTCTAATCCATATTGCCATTCCCATCCATCTGGCAGTTGATCATTATCAGAATCCCAATCATTTGGTTGAGTATTAATCAGATATTCAAGCCCATATGTAAGACCATCTCCATCTTGGTCTGTTGAAGCAAGGGCTGCATAAGATACAAACTCGATTGTTGCAAGTGTAGAAAATAGCATCAATAGCGCTAAGCCTATCGATTTTACCTTTTGGTTATCTATTTCTCTGAGTAGTTTTGGTCGCGCTGAGGATTGGATGGAGGACATACGCACGGCTAACACCATAACTACCGTTGACTCAAAGGCTATTAAGGGAAATGGAACAATGTTCATACAGAAATTGGTTCAAATCTCTCCCCTACGGGGAGAAATATTGGATTTTTCACAATCAAATATCTTCCAAATCGTCCAATAGTTCTAGGTCATCATCCTCGTCGAAATCATCTTCAGATGATACGACATCTGGGATATCCTTGATTTGGTCTGACATTTCTTCGAATGAAGCATCTTCTTTCTCGACAAAAGCCTGTTCTCTAGCTGAGTTTTGACCTCTTCTGTATACAGCTAAGAATATGATTAGAACAATTCCCACATACAACCCAAGTACCTGT
>TARA_B100001113_G_scaffold86361_1_pt1 | contig 12939 bp, 14 predicted proteins | sample TARA_B100001113 | Tara Oceans TARA_B100001113 (sample SAMEA2622402) | marine metagenome | biome: marine biome (ENVO:00000447); feature: deep chlorophyll maximum layer (ENVO:xxxxxxxx); material: "saline water (ENVO:00002010), including plankton (ENVO:xxxxxxxx)" | depth 50 m | reverse complement strand
ATGCTCATAGCACTGAGGAACTCGTTAAGGTCATATAGACCAAATTCGTTATTAAAAGATTCTGCCAATGTGGCAGTGGCTAAACAAGTTTTTGTTTCTGCCATTGTTGAGATTATTGAACCAGGCCTTACTACCAAGTTCGCATTTATTGTAGAGAAATTCTTTAAGATTTCACGTGTTTCATCATTTAGTTTCACTTTTAGCTCCATTATATGTTGTATTGTATTTATACGAATATGTTGTAGAAAAATCACATTCTGCTCGTTCTTCTTCTACACTATTTTCTTGTTGATTTAGATCATGTTGATGCATTGCAATAATTGCATAATGTAATATTTTCATTAGATCTTTTCTATTTGCACCGTCTTTTTTACCGTAACGCTGTGCATACTTTAAAACGTTACCTAATGCGAAACCCATGCCGTGGCCACAGTCAATAATAAATTCTGTTGACTGAAATTTATTTTTTGAATAATGACCTACATAAGTATCATCGACATATTTTTGGAGCTCTTGGATTATAGCTCCTTCATTAAACTTATACATCAGCATTCTCCAATGCTTGATCCAATACATCATCAATAACTGGATCAGGGTTAATATCTTCTTCAGTTGGTGTAACTGAAACATCAACTTTAGAGTAAAGATCAAGGAAAGCTTCCTTGGTATCATTATCAAATCTGTTTACACAGAGTTGAATAGCTTTCATTCTATCATCAAAGATAGAGAAAGTTTGAACAATGTGGCAAAGCCTACGAGTTGAGACTAACTCATCAATGCCGTCATCTTCAAAAGTTTTTCTGATTGTTTCAGACCACTGTGAAAGAAGTTCAGCAAACTGAAGATCAGATTTACCAAATTTTTCCATGTGCTTAAGCACAATCTTTTTCTCAATTGAGATAGAAGGATAAGGTTGTTCAACTGTAATAGTGAACCTTTCAAGGAAAGCTTCATCAATTATTGTTGCTGCAATGAATCGACCATCGTCTGATCCTTTACCTTTTGTATTTGCAGTAGCAATTACATTGAAACCGGGTGCTGGTGAAACCACTTCACCGGTTTTTTTGATAAGGATTGGTTTACCTTCAAGTACACCTTGAAGACACATGATTTTGTTTGATCCACGATCAAGCTCATCAATAAGAAGTAAAGCACCGGATTTCATGGCTTTGATAACCGGACCTTCGGCAAAAACTGTTTCGCCATTAACTAATCGGAAACCACCGATAAGATCATCTTCATCAGTTTCAGGTGTTATCTGAACTCTGATATATGATGTGTTTGTTCGAGCACATGCTTGCTCAACCATAAGAGTTTTACCATTACCGGAAAGACCAGTAATGTAAACTGGGTAAAACATACCGGAACGTACAATGTTCTCAATATCTTTATAGTTTCCCCAAGGAACATAATATTGATCTTTAGCGGGAACAAAGATCTCGCTGTTTTGAATTGATTGGACAGAAGTCGGCATTGCTTTTTCTGTTGGAGTAGCATCTTTCTGAATGAAAGGTAAAACTACACTTGAAAGGTTATAAACACCACGCCTAACTTTTGGCATGGACTGTACTATGTTATATGCCTCTCTTCGAGGAATATCATTCTCATCGGCGATAGCGACAAGAGTCTTTGGAAAAAATTCAGTTTTTCCAGGGTTAGCTACTACCAATTTTTCAATGATAGCTTTTTGTGCAAAATTTAAATCCATAATATAGTTCTCCATCAATTTTTATTTTATGTATACATTCTACCATATTTTGAGGGGAATGTAAACCGTTAATCTGCAGTTGGCTGCATTTTTTTGCATTTTTATTGAATACTGTGACATTTATATCACAATTCATTAGGCTACCGCCTCAGCAAATTTAGTTGCCATGATTCTGTTACCTTTCTTTGACTTTTGGAACTTTTTGAAAGCTCTGGTAATTTCAGCTTTTTTAGCAACTTTACTTACTGCAAAGTCTTCATTATCTGTATTTAAGGAAGCTTTATCTGATCTTAAGATAAAGTAGTCTCCATAACCTTTTGTGTTTTTATAATGAAGGATTTTGTTCTTTAAGAATTCTTTTCTTAAATCCATAACTTCCAACCAAGGCATTCTTTTATCTGAGTTAAATGTTGGAAGAGCATATTGAAAGTTATGTCTGCTACCTCGTGTAAGGAAGTAACCTACAGTGTTTTCACAATACTTCTTGATATTTTCAAGAAGTACTTCAGTTTCTGATTCACCGCTAGTGTCAAGAAGTTTGTTATCTACAATGAACTTTCTTCCACCGTATCCACCGAAGCTTTGAGTTGAATCCGCTGCTTGACTTGCACCGTCTGTAAGGCATGTAAAGATAATTTTTTGAGCACCAGTTTCTTGTCTGAACTTTTTAAGAAGAGTTGGAATGTAAGTAAGAACTGCATTCAATGGTGTCATACCTAATTGTTCTAAATTAGTAAGTACTGAACCAGCAGCATATCCACCTTTTGCATTAAATATCCAAGCCATTTTTGAATAAGCTCTAAATGCTTCACTGTATTCTACTTTATTCATTTTGCTGCTTAGCATATGAACTACATGAACATCATGATGTTTAACATGCTGGATAGAAGGTGGTTTACAATTATCTCCATCTCTATCATTAGGCTTTGATGTAAAGCTGTAAACATCAAATGGGATATTTACTTTTTTGCAGAATGCTGTAAGACTAAGAACTTGTTTGATAACTGAACCAAGATCTTCATGCATTGAACCTGACCAATCAACTAATAGAACCATACCGTGGTTTTTAGCATCAGGCATTGATACAAATCTTTTGAAGATATCATCATTGTATTTGTAGCTATAAAGTTTATTGACATCTAAAGAACCTGATCTTGCAGTTTGAGCTCGCTTTGATCTCCATGCTGCTTTCTTCATTTCAAATTCTTTTGCCATAATCTGTACAAATCTTTTAGTTTCACTTTCAAATGCATTGAAATGATTTTCTTCTTCTGTTCTCCAAGATCCAAAAAAGCCAGTTAGTTTTGCACGAGCTTCAGCAACTGTTTTATATGAAACTACTGATTCTTTCCACTGATTATCAGTTAAGCCATATACGATATCCATTGGATTATCGTGTCTATCTCTTTCAACTAATTCTTTTTCTGATTGTCTTTGAGCTGTATCAGTAATTGACTTAAGCTTTTGTTCTTCTGTTTCACTGTCATTTGAACCAGCTACTCCGTCATCCGCATCATCGCTATTTGTTTTTGTTTCTTCTTTTCCAGCATCTCCATTTTCTTCTGAAGTTTGTGTTTTGCTATCAGCCTGTCCGCTCTCCTCAGAATCATTTTTGTCTGAGCTTGACTGACCTTCTTCATTATCAGATCCAGAAGTTTCTTGAGTATTCGAATCATTAGTTTCACTTTCTTCTCCGTTATCATCATTAGATTGTGGTGCTGATTGAGAGGCCATCATTTTTTGAGCAAAATCTTCAAGTGATTCATCAGGCTGAGGAGTATTTTTCTTTTCTTCAGTCTTAGCATATTCAACTAGTTTTTTGCAAACTGCTAGAACATCTTCCCATGTTTCAACTGCAAATGCTTCATTAACTAAAACTTTTTCTTCAGCAGAAAATTCTACTTTAACAATATCTCTTAATTTAGCTTTGATATTTATTCTATCAATAAGTTTGAATTGATTAAACAAAATATCCACAATACCACCGATCTTGAAAAAATCACGATTATGTAGATTTGTGTAACCTTTTTTAAATGAAAGAACTAAACCTGGGTAGCTACGCTGTACAAGCTTTTCAATTCTAATATCTTCAATAATATTTACGAATTGTCTTGGGCAACCAGGTATTTCTTGAGTTGCTGAATGCCAACCTTCTGGTGGTGTAAATAAAGCATGACCAACTTCATGACCTACAAGTAAATCGTAAAGGTTATCCATATCTTTCCAAACTGGAAGACCAAGTACTCGATTTTCTACATCAAAGTAAGCTGTTTCATAATTACCGTGCTGAACAGTAATACCTTCTTTGGCAAGTAGTTTTGCTAAGGTGTTTTTTGCTGCTATATTTACCATATTTTTCTCCATTTAATATATACATTCTACCATGTTTTTCCGCAGATGTACACCATTAATCTGCAGCTAAATGCATTTTATTGCATTTTATTCAAATAGTGTGATATAAATGTCACACTTTTGGAGTTCTATACGCCGGTTGGTTATATGGGAATATCTCGCTTATTATATCACCTATAAGATCTGCTAGTTCCATGTGTTCCTTCTGTGTGCCGTTTGCACGCCTAAGTTCAATATAATGAATCCAGCTTCTTAATGTACCATTAACATATAACCTACTTACGGTCAAACCTTCAGGTAATACTGCTCGAGCTTGCTCTTTAGCAATTCCGTTTTCAACAGCCCATTCATAACACTCTTTAGCTCTATTAATAATACCGTGTTGTCTTCGTTGCCATTCAGTTAAAAGTTCAACCTTTTTTAGATCTAATTGAATATTTGGATCACTGTCAAATGATATACTATTTTGTCTATTCTTAGGATCTTGCAGTCGGCATTCTCTAAGCACAAAACTTAAATCCTGAGTGGGGTCTGCGTATCTTTGGCTAAATTCTTGGAAACTAAAGCTTCGATGTCTCAGGAACTGCCGTGCGATATCTCGTGTGGTTTCTACCTCAAGGCAAGCACTTACCATTTCAAATGGTGACCAATGCTTATGTTTAATAAGATACTCTAATAATTTTTCAGATGTTTTTTTGTTATTTTGATTGTCTGGGTTACTTACACGTGCACAATACGCGACTAACTCTTTAGCATCTGTTAAGTCAATATCAGCGTCTTTCGGTGGTTGTGAGTAACTAATTAATTTTGCTTTCATAGATTTTGGAAAAGTTCCTTTCTTTAACGAACTCGATCTTTGATCTAAATTTTCCATCTAGTAAGTCTCCTTTATGTGAAATAACAAAAACGTTTGATCCTTCTTCTAAGGATCCCAATATCTTCATAAGACTATCAATGCCGTCATGATCGAGTGACGAGTCAAAGGTCTCATCGAGAATAAGTAAATTCGTAGAGGCTGAATTCTTCATCCTAGCGATTTGTCGCCAAGTAAACAGAAGAGCCAGATCAATACGCTGTTTCTCACCCTCGGAAAACGAAGCATAATTAAATGTGTCTCTATATCTTGATTTTATTGATTCATTAAAGTTTTCATCTAGCTCGAATGATACAAAAAAGTCAAGTACACTTAAATATTTATTAACTAAATTATTCATTACTGGCAGGTATTCTTTAATGATTTTAGTTTTAATACCTGTGTCTTTTAGCATTTCTCCAGCAGCAGTGTTATAAGTTTGTTCTTCAATAAGAGTTAGTTTATTTTCTGCCCATGAGTCTCTAGCAATTTGTAAGTCTGATAGTTCTTTATTAGCTTTACCTAAGTCACCATCTTTACCGATTAAACCTTCAATATCATTTTGAAGTGTGGTGATTGATTTTTGCAATCTTTCAATAGTTATAGTATTCGAATGAATATCTTTTTGTTTTGTTGTGATTTCTTCTTGAATTGAGTTTAACTCATCAATCAAACTATTTACAGCTTGTGCTTCACTTGCTGCTTTACCTATTGCTGTTTGTAATTCTTTTGCTTTAGCTTTAGCTGCATCCATTTTAGTATTACGTAGATCATCATTGATTTCTTGTGAACATGTAGGGCATTCAGCATTTTCTTCATAAAACTTAGCATCTTTTACAACATCACCGATTTGTTGTTCAAACCTAAACTTATATTGTGATAAAGATTGTTTTTTGTCGTGTAGTTCTTTTAATGCGTTATTGTTTTTGTCTTGATGCTCTACAACATAATCATTCGAATCTTTTATATGTTCATTCAATACTTCAATTTCAGTTCTTGCTTCATCAATTTCAAGCTGCTTACCGTCAATCTGTTCTTCATTCATTTCGGTAATATCTTTAATATATTTCTTTTGAACTGTAATCTTTTCTTTTGTCAAATCAAGATTGTAATTTGCATCAATTAATTCATCTCTTAAAACACTATTTCTTTCTTTTAATATCATATTCATTTTAGTAAAGATTTGAATATCCAATAGATCTTCAATCACAGCTCTTCTATGATATGTCTGAAGCTGCATGAAAGGAATGAAAGAACTTGAACCAAGTACAACAATTTGATGAAATGATTTATGGTTAAGCTTTAAAATGTTTTGTTCTAAATATTTTTGATAATCTCTTGATGCAGAAGCCTGATTAATCATGTTTCCGTTCTGCCAGATTTCAAACTTATTTGGTTTAATTGCTCTTACAATTTTAAATGAATGTGATCCTATTTCAAACTCAACTTCTACAACACAACCTTTATTGTTTATACTGTTAACCATCTGAATCTTATTGATATTCCTATGGGGTTTGCCGAATAAAGCAAATGACACCGCGTCAAGAAGCGTTGATTTACCTGAACCATTGTCACCTACAATCAATGTGCTTGGTGATTTATCAATCTGTATTTGCGTGAATGTATCACCGGTTGAAAGAAAGTTTTTCCAACGGACTACATTAAATTTTATCATAGTATTTCCTTATCTTGTGCTTCAACATATAGACTACGCATGTTTGTTTTCATACGATCTTTATCTAAGTCTGTTTCAACTGCTTCAATATACGAATCTAATAGTTCAGTAGTATCTTCAACACTAATATTATCATCTAAAACATTCGAACCAAGAAACTCATCAAATGTTTCTGCGATCTTAAGTTCATGTATTTTTATCTGTTGTATAGCATCTATAAATTTATCAAACTTAAAAGGATCAGTTTTATTTACTACTACAACTTTTACGAAATGATCTTCAAGAGTTTCAGGATTAATTTGAGGAATACCTTTTGTATCATCATAAAATATTTTAGTAAACATTGTTATAGGATTTCTTATAGCGGTAAGTTCTCTAGTTTCAGTATCTATAATATGAAAGTGTTTAGGATCACCTGCATCTGCCCAGGTAAATTCCATTTGAGAACCAAGATAATAGATATTGTCTTTATGTGATTTAGTATGAAAGTGGCCAGACATTACCATTTCAAATCTTTTGAATAAATCTGATGACATACCATGAGGACTTTTTATTCCTCTCATCATATCAAAACCACTCAATTCTAAATGTGCACCAATCCAATCACATTTTACATTCTGCAACCAGCTTAAATACTTTTCTGAATTTTCTGCATTCATCCATGGCAAACAACCTATTTTTAAACCTGCATAATCTACGACTGTAGGTTCCATAAGTATGTTTACATTGCTAGTAAAATAACCAAGCAACTCTTTTAATGAACATAGCCTGTTAGTGTTTTTGTAATAAACATCATGATTGCCAGGAATAATATCCATCGTTATTCCTAAATCACGCATAGGTTCTAGAAATACTTTACGATTATCATTTAATGCTTTAAAGTTTACAAACTTACGATGATCATAAAAATCACCTAAATGTAGTATTTGCGTTATATTGTTTTCTTTTAAATAAGGAAAAAAGACTTCGCCGAAAAATCTTTCTTGATATTTTAAGAATATGTCTGAGCTATTTCTGACACCACAGTGAGTGTCATTCAAGACTGCTAATTTCATTTAATCATCCCATAAAAAGTTCAACACCTGCTTTTGCTTTAGGTGGCTTCTTTTTCTTTTCTTCTTTTGCAAAATCAGATATGACTCTGTCATTACTACGTACTACTTCAATTCTTTCTCTTAATTGATCAACAAATGATCGAGTTACAGATGTATCTGAATTTGAATTCATTCTATCGTAATGTACAAAATCTTCTATACCAGCCTTTTCAATAAACTTAAATTTAATATCCTGCTGTTTCTTTTCTTTTGCTAGTCTTCTTAAGAATGCGTAATAACAAATCTGTGTGAAATATGCAAAGGCGTTAGGTGCACCTGTTCGAGTAGCTGCGTCTATGTTATAGTTTCTTATTGCCTTTAAGCAATTTTCAACAGCATCCATAACCATTTCTTCTCTATAAGTATATCTTATAAAATTAGCTTTATGTGATAGACCTTGTGCAATCTTTAAAAAACATTCTGCAATATAGTTTGTAACATTAGGAATCTCTTTACCTTGTTTTTCTGCTGCATCAACTGTTTTAACATATTCCACCACAGCAAGTGAAAACTCTTTGTTATTCACATAATGTGGCTTTTGTTTTTTCATTTTATTTCCTTTCATAACTATTATTCTACCATAGTTTGACGAAAATGTAAACCGTTTTTTTGCAATCTCGTCATTATTATTTGGCGTTGTTCATCTGACATTATAACCCAATCTCGTATTTCGTCTTGTGATCTGCCACAACCAATACAAACTCTTTCAACTAGTTTACATATCTTGACGCACGGTGACTCTATATCTTCCCATCTTATTCTTTTTCTCTTACCTCTACGCATTTTTTTTCCTTTTACTGCAGATTAACGGTGTACAAACCGCAGAATATATGGTATAATTAATAGAGGTTTTTGGAGGGAGGAGGATACCCTAATGATATGTAGGTCCTTTACCGTCTTTTGTTAGTAGAGGTGTGAGTATTTCTTCTGCCTTTTTTGCTACTTCATCTTCAAATTCTTCCATTTCTGCTTTATCAACAAACTCAGCTTCACTCTTATCTTTACTAATATCTAGACAAATTTTTATATATCTTTCTTTTACAATATCTGCACATTCTGAATGAGATACAATTTGATTAGGATTAACTACACACTCATCTTTCTTAGAAAATGGATGCCACTTTGAAAAAAAGAAACTTCCCATTCCCATGCGATGTATCTGCAATGGTCGCTCTAAATGAATTAGAGTATCTTCAGTGGTTTCAGCTGATCCTACATATGAAATAACTTCTTCTCCATTTACTAATTTAAAATGTCGAATATTAACGTCATCAAATGTTTTATCTTTTTCTGTCATATTTCTAACTCATGAATGTTGTACTTAAATTTCTCTCTCGAATATATTTTAATCCTCTCGGCTGCATGATTTAATGTAAAGTTTTTGCTTTTCTTCCAATGTAAATCATCAGCCAAATCAAATAATGTAGTAGGTCTACCATCATCACTTTTTCTTAGTCCACGACCTATGCTCTGTAATATTCTTATTTGGCTCTTTGAAGGAGATGCAAATATAATATTATGCAGATTCCTAATATTTATACCTGTAGAAAACACACCCATGCTTGCTACAATAATTGCATTTTTTTCTTGCTCTGTAATATTTCTAACTTCCTCGCGCGCGTCCACACCCGTCTCGCCTGACACGTAGAATACTTTTCTATCTTTATCTGCTCTTTCTGATATCATAGTATGTAATGGTTTGCCGTGTTTATCAACAAATTGAAATAAGATTAACGTATTACCTTTTTGATCAAGAGCTAAGTTAGAGATAAATCTATTACGTGCTTCATACCTAACAATAAAATCAACTTCTTCATTATACTTCGATCCATTCATTGCCTTGCATAGTTCATCACTATATTTTAATAATAAAACTTTAATATCTAATTTTGCTAAAGCACCTTTGTCCATAAGTTCTTTTGTAGATGTAACTTTAAGTATTTTACCAAACAGACCTTCCAATACAAGCCTATGCGTTTGTGTCCCATCTAGTGTACCGGTAGTTCCAAATCTATATTCAGATTCTCTCATTTTACTTAATATAGTACTTAATGATTTTGCTTTAAAGTTATGTGCTTCATCTCCAAAAACACAACCAAACTGTTCAAACCATGATCCAGGCATTTTGTAAATAGATTGCCATGTACTAATTACTATATCATGGTCGGCAGTTTTAGATTTACCTGCATATATTCTATGGATACAAGAATCTTCAAATCCTATATCGTTTCTAGAATAATCTGCAAAGTCTGAATACATCTGTTCAACCAATGATGTTGTTGGAACTATTATTAGAACTTTCTTATTGAATTCTTCTATGAACCATCTTACAACACAGTATATTATAAGTGATTTACCTGATGCGGTAGGTGATAACAATAATGCTTGTTTATTATTAAGACAATAACTTATTGCTTCAAGCTGATAGTCTCTTATTTTTATAGGTCTATTTTTTACTGTTAAATTGTATGAGTCTAAAAAATCTAAAGGTACGTTTTGTTTTTCATTTGGATAACCATATTGAGAATCTTCTAATTCTATCTTATAGTTTCTACCTTCTTCATTAGCAAGTTTTTCAACGTAATGATATAAACCAGAATATAATTCTTTTGATTGAGTATTGAAAAGACGAATCTTTCCATCCCATACTTTATTACGAAATGCAGGCATAAATTTATATCCCGGCACATAGAAAGTAAAATAATCACTTATTTCATTAAGTATGGAAGGTTCTGCATCAATTGTTATAAATGCATGATTCTTCTTTTTAATTTTAAGCATCAGACACCTGAAGTGAATTTGCGCCATTCAATCATATTTTTGATTGTTTGATGCCTCCACTTTATATTTTCTAGTATTTCTTTGAATGTTTCTACTTGTGTTTTATATAACTCTATTTTAGCTTGTGCTTCTTGAATATGCGGATCTGCATCATAATAGTAATCCATTTCGCCTTTAAGTATTTTTAAACCATCAAGCGCATCATACTTCCAACCTAATTCATCAATCTTTTCTTTTGGCATTTTGCCATTGTACCAAAGCCATTTATCTCTCAACAATACTTTAAAATCAAGTTCAAGTTTCTTGACATGTAGTTTTGCATGTGAATGAAGTTCTAAGTATTTTGAATGAAGTTTGGCAGCATCTCTTGATGCATTATCAAGATTCATCTCATCGAGTTGAGAGTCTCTTTTCCACATTTCATGTATTTCATCTAGCGTCATAATATAATCCTCAATGTAATATTATATATTACTTAAATTTGTAATAAGAATAGTTAAAAGTTGCTGCAGCTGTAAGATATTCTACATCTGTAGTGTTTGTTGAAAATGGAAGTGAACTAATTGATATAGGATACGCGTCTACAAATATAATTTCAGTACCTACATTATTGTGACTTGTAAGTATCTGTAATGTTATATCACGAGTTTTTCTTTCATTATATGTTTGACTTCCAATTTTTTTATCTGGCTCAATGACTAAACCTAATATCCAATCATGTACTTCTTTATAGTTTATCATATCTTCATCTACAAGAAATGTTATTTCAAGAGGAGAATACTCAAGCTTATCAGGCATCGCTGTAATATTTCTTTGTTTATATTGCAAAGGTGCACCAGCAGTAGATATATCAGGTAAAGCCGCAACTTGTACAAAATACTGTGCGTTCTTATATTTTTGATTATCAATTAATAATCTAAATCCTGATGGATTAACAAATGTAGTTTCATCTTGTTGTGGTGCTACATATGTGTCTGTAAAGTTAATCTCTGCTTGATACGGCATATTTAATCCTTAATCATAAATAAAATGATCGTCGTTATCATCATCATCTTTTCTGAACCTCCATTTAAGAATAGTCCATTGTTTTTTTAACCACTTCTTTATTCTATTTATACAATTCATTCCACCTATCAATCACTCTTTCGAAAATAAATCGTTGTCCATTATGATTTGGATGAGTATCAGTAATTGTTAATTTTTCACCTTCTAAACTATTAAACGCTTTTGTTTCATTTTTCAAAAATTCATCTCCAACAATCTTTTCATCATCCCATTTTTGCATAACTTTTTTATGGCCAAGATCGTCATATCTTACCCATTTTACTTTTGTTATTTCTCTATTTATTCTTAGTTCTTTTAAGGGAAAAAACATTTTATTGTTGCCTTGACTTTTTAAAAAAGTTCCGGATTTTCTATCTATATTCCAAACATGTTCTCCTCCTAATCTTTTCAAATAAGGAAACCCACTAAATCTTTTATCCTGTTCTAATATCTTATATGTTGGATTTTCTTCTGTTGTCTGATATAGTATCTCGTATTGGCTAGGCCCAGCTTCATCAATCATATTTCTTCTTTCCGTATTTTTTAAATGAGTATTAATAGGTGCCATCATTTGAAACACTAAAAGCTTTGCACTGATTGAATCTGCTAATTTAGAAATAGTATACATTTGCGCAAAAGTACTTAGCAAGCAAGACTTAAAAAGATTCATTGCACTATGTTTTTGTACATTTACAAAAGATGAATACTCGTGGCCTGGAAAAGGTTGAACATGTATAGTAGGAGGACAAACTTGCTGGACACCACTCGAATAAGGATACGTAAACCTATCCCATATTGACCAGCCGATAACAATAGCTTCTATATCGCTACCATATTTTGCTACAGCCTGTGTAATATCAAAAAGATGCCTATCACCACCAGCTCCAGATCTTCCATAACTATGTAACACCAAACCTAATTCTTCAGCCATCAACTCATCCCAAAATAAATGATTATCTGGTGTATCTTCTTTAAATGCTATATCGTAATAATTATGATCTGTAAAACTACAGCCAGCACTAATAAGTATTGACCCCATATTTCTTGCTCCAATTTTCGGCGTCTTTCCATGTATTTATCATAGGTTCGCCTTTTACATTCAATGAGGTGTTTAATAGCATAGGACATCTACTCATTTTCCACCATTCTTCTAATATAGGTCTTAATATTGACCTACATGTTTTTTTCACCACCTGCACGCGCGCGGACCCGTCCACATGCGTGACGGAAGACATGTCATGCTTTGCTTGACTTACAAACTGCATGTATTCGTTCATAGGTCCTTCAAAATATTCTGTTGCGAATTCTTCTAGAATGGCCGGTGCGAACGGCCTGAACTTCTGTCTGTTCTTAATTTTGTTAACAGTGTCCTTAATATCGCGACGGGGATCAGCAAGAAGACTCCTATTACCAAGGGCGCGAGGACCAAACT
>TARA_B100001113_G_scaffold353819_1_pt1 | contig 12950 bp, 2 predicted proteins | sample TARA_B100001113 | Tara Oceans TARA_B100001113 (sample SAMEA2622402) | marine metagenome | biome: marine biome (ENVO:00000447); feature: deep chlorophyll maximum layer (ENVO:xxxxxxxx); material: "saline water (ENVO:00002010), including plankton (ENVO:xxxxxxxx)" | depth 50 m | reverse complement strand
ACTCTGTGATTGAACGTGGAAAAGAGTTAATAAAAAATAACTCTCAAGATTGGAGGGTCCCAAATATTGTTGCGACAAGCTATATCGCTTTAAATAAAAAAGATGATGCTATTAAAACCTATTTAGAGGCTATAAAGATATTTAATAATCAGGTAGAGCTCTATAATAATTTAGGAGCATGTTATCGCTACAAAGGTCTATTAGATGAAGCAATACAAAGCTTCAAAAAAGCTATCAAGGTTAATCAAAGCTATAATGAGGCTAAATTTAATTTAGCTAACAGCCTATTAGAAAAAAAAGAAGTAGATGAAGCAATACAGGTCTATAGAGATATTTTAAAAACAAATCAAAATGATCATATTGCTTTATCTATGCTTGGAAATAGCTATAGGATAAAAAAGCAATTCAAAGAAGCTTATGAGGCCCTAACTAATTCAATTAAAATTAAACCGCTTGATACTTCATATAATAATCTGGGAATTCTATTTCTAGAAAATAATAAAGATACTGAAGCTATGAATTGTTTTGTTGAGGCAATAAAGTTAAATCAATCAAATATTCTTCCTTATAATAATTTGAACGAACTATATTTAAAATATAAAAAAATAAAAGAAGCAATAGCATTAACTAATGAAGCAATCAGAGTTTTTCCTAATAATCATATTGCATACTTCATGCATGCATTAGCGCTTGAGAATAATAACGAATTTGAGGATGCAATAGTTTTCTATAAAAAAACTATTGAAATAAATACAACCCACCAAAAAGCCTACAATAATCTGGCTGTATGTTTTACACATTTAAGAAAAACTAATGATGCTTTAAATACTTATGAAAGAATAATTAAAAGCAATATCCATAATGCTGACATATTGTATAATTATGCATCATTATTATCTAAAGTAGGTCAAAGTGATGTTGCCGAAAAGGTTATTAGAAAAACTATTTTAGAATATCCTAATTATACAAAAATATACCCTTTACTAGGAGTAGTGAAAAAATTTACTGAAAAAGATCAAGACTTTAATAGTATGGTTCACTTATTCAAAGAATTAGATAATACAAATCCAGATAAAAGTGAAATTGGATTTACATTAGGAAAAATAACCGAAAAGTTAGAACTTTATGATGAAGCCGCATCTTATTTCAAAAAATCTAATGTTATTAAAAATAATAACTTAAATTATGATATAAACAGGCATTTAAGCCAATTTAAAGCTCTTTCAGAGCTATTTTTACCAGATTTTGTTAGAACTTACGAAAATCAGGGTTTTGAATCTAATTCAAATATTTTTGTCATTGGAATGCCAAGATCAGGATCAACTTTGCTTGAGCAAATTTTATCTTCGCACAGTGATGTTGATGGATTTGGAGAACTCAGAACAATGACTCAAGTTATCAATGATCTTAATACTAACATAAAAGGTTTTGATGAATTAAAAAATGCTCCCTTAGATTACTTTTGCAAAATTGGGGAGGAGTATAATTTAAGAGTTAAAAGAGAGTTCAAACCTAATAATATATTTGTTGATAAGGCGTTAATGTTTGATCGAATAGGTTTTATAAGTCTAGCACTTCCCAATTCTAAAATAATTCATTGCAAAAGAAATAAGAATGACCAATTGTTGTCCATATATAAGAATTTTTTTATGCAGGACTTTCATCCATATTCCTACAATGCTAAAAATTTATTATTATACTATGAAGGGTATGAAAATATGATGCATCACTGGAATAAAGTATTTGAAAATAAAATACTTGAAATTAATTATGAAGATTTGATAAGTAGGCCTAAAAATGTAGTACAAAATTTACTAAATTTTTGTGATCTGGAATGGCAAGATGAATGTTTAAATTATCATAAAAACAATAATAATCTTATTAATACAATAAGCTCTCAAGATGCAAGAAAGCCGCTTTATAATTCGTCAATTGATTTATGGAAAAAATACAAAGATAGTTTGAAAGAGATTTTTTAAAATAAAATGTTAAAAGAATGACTAAAGATAAAAATTATTTAAATGATAACCAAGTAAATCAAATTACTAAACTCATTAATAATAATGAGCTAGAAGAAGCTTTGAAAAATCTAAAATCTTATGAAAATTCAAATATTGAAAATCCTTTGTATCATAATATTTTGGCAGTTATCACTAATCAGCAAGGGAAGCTAGATGAATCGTTGGATAATCTTAATAAAGCTATTTCACTAGATAAAAATTTTATACCAGCCTATAGAAACCGAATAAGTTTGTTTATAAAATCAAATAAATTGAATGAAGCTATCAATGATTACAAAAATATTCTTAGAGTTAATGACTCAGATCTCAATTCATTAATCAATATTGCCATTCTATATGACAAAACCAATAATAAAGAAGAGGCTTTAAAATTTGCAAAAGCATCTGTCAAAGTTAACAATGAATCAGAAATGGCGCATTATAATCTAGGTACAATTATATATGATAAAAAGGATACCAGGACATATGAAGATGCGAAAAATGCCTTCAACAAAGTCATTGATTTAAATTCAAAAAATTATAATGCTAATATAGCGCTTGGAAACATTCATTTTGAAGAGGAAAATATTGATGCAGCATTTAAATATTTCAAAAATGCTATCGAGCTTAGGCCTGAATCTGGACAAGCACATTTCAAATATGGAAATTGTTTAAATTATTTCGAAAGATTTGATGAAGCTATTAACTCATTCAAAAAAGCTATTGAATTAGAGCCAGATCTTTTTGGAAGTTATAACAATATAGGCAATACACTTGTTCGTCTTAATAGAGATAAAGAGGCAATTCCTTATTATGAAAAATCTATTGTGCTAATTAAAAAAAGAGAAAAAAATAATAGTAATAATTTTTTTGAAGCTCAGGCATATTATAATCTAGGGGTAGCGCACAGAAAACTTGATGAGATAGAGATAGCTGAGGATTATTTAAATAAATCTATAAATTTAGAAAAGAACTTTGCAGATGCTCAAAGTGAATTGGCTAGCATAAAACTAATTAAAAACATTAATGAGAGAGATCATAGCTCAGACAATCTAGCACTTAAAGTTTCCGATTTTGATAAGCTTATTGATGAAAATATGAAAGTCGATAAAAAACTCTTAAATGACCTTAAATTAAAAATTAAAAGACGGGAGTATAAAGATGTAATTTCAATATGTTCTAAAATTATTGAATATGGAGTTGAAAATCCATCAATTTATATAGCTTTAAGTTACTCTCATTTTTTATTGTTAGAAATTGGTGATGCAATTGAAGCAATAGATAAAGGAATAGCATTAAAATCAAATGAATTTTTAAGTTATAAGCACAAAGCACTTATATATCTTAGATTAAATAAATTTGAAGAGTGTATAGCTATTTATAACTATTTACTTGAAAATGATAATTTACTGAAAAATGAGAATGATAAAGCGGAAACCTTAACTCTTCTAGGTAACATATACAGAAGAATGGAAAATCAAGAAAAGGCTATAGAATTATACAATAAGGCAATAACAATTGCTCCCGATTACTCCTATCCGCAAAGTGAATTATCTCAAGTCTTAAGTAGTGGATTAAAAGATGACTCTATAGAGGCAAGTTATAAGAGCCTAAGAATGGTTAGTGATGATGAAGCAAGAAGAAGTAAAGTTAAACTCTCGCGTTTAAAACATGATGTTGAACAAGCTAAATTTCTAGCCAATAATAATTTTAAGGCAGAGCCGATATTAAATTTTATTGAAATGGGAAATAGCATTCTTTCTAATACAACGAGTGACGCTAAATATGTTAATCTAAATGACAAAATCCAATCAGATATTTTTATGAATTACCAAAGGCTACCAATAATCTATCAGACAAAGCCAGTGAAGCACTTTCTAAATCAAAATAATGATTGGCAAGATATTGAACAACGATACCTAAATGCAAAACCAGAATTTATTGTGATAGATAACTTTCTCTCCAACGAGTGTATTATAGAGTTAAGGAAGTTCTGTTTATATTCAAAAGTATTTTTGAGAGAGTATGAAAACCAATATTTGGGGGCGTTTGGAAACAAAGGTTTCACAAGTGAAATTCATCTTGGTATAGCTAACGATTTGCAAAAAAAACTACCAAATATATGTGGAGGTGAATACCTTAACCATATGTGGGCGTTTAAATATGATAGCAAATTAGGAAGCGGGATAAATGTCCACGCAGATTTTGCAAAAGTAAATTTAAATTTTTGGATTACACCTGATGACTATAACCTCAAAAAGGATTCAGGTGGGCTTATAGTGTATGATACACCTCCACCAAACGATTGGACTTTTGAAAAATATAATTCTGGAAAAGAGGAGATTTATAGTTTTTTAAAGAAAGAGAACGCTAAAAAACTAGTTGGCCATTATAAATATAATAGAGCTATTTTATTCAATTCAGCACTATTCCATGAAACAGAGGAAATTGATTTTGAAAATGTTTATGCAGGAAGACGAGTAAATGTTACCTATCTTTTTGGTAGGAAGAGTAATTATTGATATAAATGAATAATACCTGACTCGCTAAGTTTCCTAATAATGTCAATTGTATTATTTGCGCTTATGTTAACCGCTTTATTATTCAATAATTTCTCTAAAGATGTGGGTTTCTCTAATAAATCAAGTATATTAGTTTCATCCTCATCTAGTTTTCTTTTAAAATTGGTCATAATTGCATATTTTTCTGATGTGTTAGGTATTGATTCAATATATTGAAAAGGTTTTATTGCAACGATACTCTTATCATCCTCTAAAAGTATTTCATCTATAAATTCAAATTCTTGCTCTTTTCTTAAACATAGTGTGTGTGAAAAGCGATCATTGCGTGATCTAAATATCTTACAAACAGTATCCCACTTAGTTATGTTATCTAACGAATTAATCCTATCAAATAAGCTCGCATGCTTAGAAGCTAAAGGTCGTATTAATGCAGAGGGGTAATATAGATGATTATAATACCATTTTTGAAAAAAAAGATTTGCAGATTCTATTAGATTAAATAATTGAATAATACTAAATGATTGATGATAAGGAACCATGTAACGCGATACAAAGTCTTTTTTATCAATCAGTTCATTGCCTTCTACCATTCTTACTGTTGACGGGTGAATACCATCTAGGCCAGATACAAAATTAAATGCCTCATCAATATGATCAGCATTATTATATTCATAACCAAGATTTAGTAATACTTTTCTCATGAAGTCAACATCCTCATAATAATACGATGAGGGTAAACTTAAAATTAGTGCTCCATCATCTTTTAACAATGTACATATATGTTGCAATACAGACGATGGATCTTCAACATACTGCAATACATTCGTAGAAAAAATTACATCGTATTTCGTCTTAGAAGAATAACTATTAATATCTTGCATTTGAAAGTTTACATTTTTTAACTTCAAGTTATTGGAATTTTCATTAGCAGATAATATTGCATTGTTAGAAATATCAATACAATCAAAATTGATTTTAGGGTTACGTAAAGCGTGATATAAACCCTCTACATGACCACAACCTAATATTAAAACATTTGAAAGATTTGAATAATCACTATTTCTCTCTGGAAAGATTAGTTTAAATTCTTCAAATAAATCAAAACATTCTCTGTATCCCTCCTTAATTCTTTTTGGGACATCAAAAGGATAAGGTGAAGGATAGGAATCAAAAAACTTATCTAAATTTTTTTGTGTCATAATAATAAAAAAGGGGGCTAGAAGCCCCCTTAATTCATAAACTAACTAATTGACACCTAGTAGCTTGAGTCAATAGTTGTAAGATCAAACATTTTGAAGTCACTATCATCAGTTGAACCAATTGTGTCATCAGCAACTGCATCAATAAATGCCACAAATGTGACCTCATTTTCAGTAATAGATGTATCGGATACAACTGCAGCTGAGTTAGCATGATAAATATATAGACCTTGATCTTCATCATCATAAGCCATGATATAGAACTTATCACCAGCAGCATCAACAGTAATAGATCCAACATTGTTGTTTGCACCAGCTGTTGCCATCGCTTTAAACAACTCAGTTGATGTGTTGTTTGTGTAGTCTGTCTTCAAGTTAGCATTAGCTGTATTTGGTGTATCAGCGACAGCTAACTCAACACCATCGACAGCATCTGTGTCAATAGTAGTAGCCCAATCAAACGCACCTGCATCGGCACCTGTGTATGTTGGAGCATCAACAATAACAGCAGTTATACCAGTACCTGTTGTTGCACTTGAACCATCGAGACTTAGTCTAATAATATCAGCACCACCAGCACCATTAATAGTGAAGTTACTAGTTGCTGTCGTACCCTGACCATTTGCAATGATAACAACATCAGTACCAGCAACGGCACCAAAGTCAATTGTATCATTACCTAAACCACCCCAGACAGTATCGTCAGCATCACCAGCCAATGTAATTGTATCATTACCGCCATATGAATAAATAGTATGAGCAGCAGCACTTGCACCTGTTATACTATCGGCACCACCAGCTGTTTTAATAGTTGAGGCAGCAGCTGTAGTTAGATATAGGTCGATATCATCAATATTAAGACCTGTATTACCTTGTAGCTCAACTTTAAAGTCATTAGCATTTACAAGGCCATCACCTGTTGTATCAATAGCAACCGCAGTACCTTCTGTTATCCATACAGCAGATCCAATAACACCATCAAGAATACCAGGAGCTGTTCCATCAGAAGCAGCATCACCTTTATCTGATAATGTAAATACAGATTCTGTTGATAACATTGTATGTGTCAATCTTAGGTTGTCTGTTCCACTCACAAAGTCTGTTACAACATCAAAGTTTGCACCAGCTGAGTCTGAGTCAGCTGAGAACACAAGTGTATCTGCACCTGAACCAAGAGTAACAGTATCTTTACCTGCACCTGGTGTCACTAAGTCAGCACCGTCACCTGAGTTGATTGTATCGTTACCAGCACCACCTGTAATTGTATCAGCACCACCAGCACCAACAAGACTATCTGCGCCAGCATCACCAGCGATAGTATCGGCACCTGAACCACCTGTTATAGTGTCATTACCTTTATTACCACCGGCAGTATTAGCACCAGCACCTGTTGTAATTGTATCAGCACCACCAGCACCATAAAGCGTGTCATTATTTAGACCACCTTTAATAGTGAAAGCAGTAGTTACATAAGTGTCGTTGGAAGCATTTTCAGATTTATTGAATTTCAACGTACCTGTAGATGATACAACAGCAGAACCGTCAATTGTCATTGAGGTTGGTTCCGTGGTTGTAGTTGTCATTGCAGCAATGTCAATATCAACAGCACCTGATGAGTCTGCAGAAAGTACAACTTGCTCAACATCACTAACATTGTCAAAGTCAATGACAGCAGTAATATTTGTAGTGTTAACAACTGAAATTGTATCAGTACCACCATTACCATCAAAAACATCTGTCGCTTCTAATGCGGCTGCAGGAGTTCCTGAAACAATCCAAGTATCATTACCAGAACCACCATAAAGTGAGTCATTAGCATCAGTAGCTACAGCGTTTGGATAGAAAATAACTGAACCGTTAGTTACTGCAGAAAGATCAATATAGTGATCTGCAGCAGTATTATTAGTATCGTTACCATCAATTGTAATAGTTGAACTACCGTTGCTTGTAAAGAAGCCATTTCCTAATGTAATTGTTGTTTGAGCATTAGTAATAGCATTAGCAGCATCAAGAGTTTCAATTCCAACAAGAGCTTCCATTTCTGGAGCTGTTAGAGTTAGAGCTGTTCCTGCTTGTGTGAAAGTGATTGTGTCTGTACCAGCACCACCATCAAGAGTTTCAGCACCACCAGTTGTTTTAAAATCACTGAATGTTGAAATAGTAAATGTATCATTACCAGCTCCACCTGATGCATGGTCAATACCAGCACCTGGTGTTATGGCATCTGCGCCAGCACCACCTGTAATAATATCGTTACCAGCACCACCAATTAGTGTATCTGCACCAGCATTACCAGTTAATGTATCTGCAGCAGAACCACCTGTTAGTGAGTCACTAAATCCACCACCAATCAATGTCACAACCTCTGCGGCTGTGTTAGATGATGCAGTAGCAGTAAGTCTTTCACCACCAGTTAATGTAGTTGGATGCATATCAAGGGCAGAACCATCAATTGTTAATGCAGATCCAGTAAAGCCAGCGTTAACATTAACTGTAGCAGTTATAATAATTCCTGAACCACCACCATCATCAGTAGCTGTATCACTAATTACAACTTTCTCTACATTGGTAATATTAACATCAAGAGTAGCTGTTACACTATCACCAGCAGCATCAAGGTCATCATCAATATCTACAAGAATCTGATCAGTACCAGAGCCACCATTTATTGTATCAAGAACTGTTAGAGTTTCAGTTGCATAGAAAGTAAAGCTATCATCACCAGTACCACCTAACACTGATAAATTACCAGCAGCATTAGCTTTAATATTTAATGCAGTTGTAAGGGAATCACCTGTAGCTGTTGAAGCTTTAATAGTAGAAGAAGCACCCGGCTGTATTACTAGGCCTGGGTTAGCAGCTAAGAAAGCGTCATTCACTGTTAATGTTGATCCTGTTGTTAAAGAAAGAACCTCAACATTACTAATGTTAACGACTTCAGCAGCGGTTAATGTTGCAGCAGCACTGAATGTTAATGTATCTGTACCAGCACCACCATCAACAGTATCGGTTCCTAATGTTGTTAGGAATTCTGCTTCTGTATCTGCAGTTATACTATCATTGCCAGCACCACCTGAAATATTATCAAGTCCTGCATTAGCATTAATTATATCTGCTCCAGCATTACCATGAATAGTGTCACCTTTTGTACCACCTGTAATAGTTGATACACCGTCACCACCTTTAATAGTTAATGCTTTTGTTGCACCATCAAGATTTAATGTATCATCTTCACCAGTATCAAGTGCACTTGCATCAATTGTTGCTGCAGTTGCATAACTTGTCATTGTAAGAGTTACATCACCTGTATTATCACCAGCAGTATCAGTAATAGTAACATTTTCAAAGCCTGTAATATCACCATCAACTATTGCTGTACCATTCTTCTGGTAAATTACTAGTGAATCAGTACCAGTACCACCTGTTAGAGTTGTAGCAGCATCAAAGTTATCAGTATAACCTTTAACTGTTAATGTTGTATTGGCATATGTTGTACCACCACCATTTATTACACTATCAGCGTTAGTAGTGTCAGAAGCTGCAGTAGAACCTAAGATTACAGTTACAGCATCAGTATAACCTGCACTCAATGTCAGCACGTTATTTGATGTATCTGTCATATCAAAAGTTGTAGCTGAAATATTAGCAGCTAATGTTACACCAACAGCCGCTGAATACTTAAGAACTTCAATATTACTTACACCACCTAAAATTGTAGATGAAGCAATCGCAGCACCTGTGATAAGTGTATCAGTACCGTCACCACCATCAACTGTGTCTAAAGCTGTTAAAGCTGAACCCATGTTAATAGTATCGTTACCAGCACCACCTGAAATATTTTCAATACCAGAACCAGCAGTTACTGAGTCATTACCAGCACCCATATCAATAGTATTAGAACCAGCTGTTCCCACAACAGTGTCGTTTCCGACACCCATGTTTGCAGTATCATCGTCATTACCAAGTGTTAAACTTTCTGCGTTAGCACCACCAGTATATGTAATTTGTTTACCAGTAGTTGCAGCAGTTACACCACTGGCATCAACCACAAAGTTAGCCGTATCTGTTGCATCTAGTGCAGAAGCATCAATTGTAATATTTTTTCCTGTACCTGGGTTATATGCACCAAAGGTTAGAGTTGTTGCAGTGTTACCGCCCGCTCTATCCATAAAGGTAATATTTTCAAAACCAGAAACTGAATTTACAAGTGTTTCATCTCCATTACCATCAAGGTAAAGATATAATGAATCTGTTCCGGTACCACCTGTTAGTGTTAATTCGGTATCTGTACCAGCTGTACTTGCATAAACTGAAGAAGTCACATTTGCTAGGTTAACAAAACCATCTGCTGGGTTTGTTGCATCAGTAAGTAGAGTTGTTCCTGATTCAGTAGCAAATAGAACAGTTGTTGCATTTGTATATCCTTCATCAACAGTTAAAACTTGATTATCAGAATCAATCAAATTAAATACTGTTGGTGAAACATCTGCAGCAAGTGAAATGTTATTAGCTGATGTTATAGTTAATGTTTCAACATTACTTACACCACCAAGAACGGTAGCTGATGCAATCGCCTGAGAGATTGAAAGTGTATCTGAACCTGCACCACCATCGATAACATCTGTAGCAGCTAATGCTGTCATTGTAATAGTATCATTACCAGCACCACCTGAAATTGTATCAACAAATGCTGTACCAGTTACAGCATCAGCACCAGCACCACCTGTGAATTTAAATCCACCAGCGGCAAGACCAGGTGCAGCACTTAGAGTTACACTTGCAGTTCCAGTATGACCTGAAGCATCAAGTTCAGTAATTTCTGCACTTAGTGCATCAGTAATTGTTAAACCTTGATCACCAGTTACTATTAATTTAGTTACATCAACATCTGCAGTATTTAATGTTGATAAAGTATTTGCCTGAGCAGTACTATTTAATGTCAATGTTTCTAGGTTAGATGTTCCGTCTGTAGTCAAAATCAAATCAGCAGCAGTGCCTGTACCTGATATTGTTACATCAAGATTGTCTGCATCACCTGCAAGAACACCTACTTCAAAATCTAATGTAAAATTATCACCAGCATTATTCATTGTGACTAATGTTGGAAGGTTTTGAAGATTGTTAATTGTTATATGACCAGTTGAAGATAGGTTTGTAATGTGCGAATAACCTGAAGCTGTATCAACTGCATTAATTGTTAATGTGTTACCTGATGCAGCTGAGTTAGTTAACACAACTTTTTCAATATTCTCTACATCTGGTTTCAGTGTAGCAGCAGCAGCATAACTAACAGTAAGAGTATCTGTACCTGCTCCACCATCTAATGCATCAATATCTTGGAAAGATGCTGCGGTTGAGAAATCAAAAGAGTCATTCCCGTCACCACCAGTAAAGTTATTTACACCAGTTGTACCTGTAAAGCTTTGAGTAGTAGCAGCAGATCCTGCGTTATCAAAAAGAACAACATTAGATGCGACAGCAGCAGCATTAGAATCGAATACGCTAACTTTAACGCCCTCAAGACCTTCGACTGTTGAGTCAGTTACGGCCCCAACATCAAATGTTGTGGTTGTTCCGCCAGCAGCTATTGTTGCTGAGCCAGATAATACTGATATATCAGAATTTGATGCTGCAGTTACAGTTGAGCCATTTGTATCGCCCATAGCAGACCAGGAGAAAGATGTATCTGCTGAAACAGCTGAACTTGCAGTAATTGTAAATGTAACAGCCTCGCCCTCTGAAATTTTAGAAGCAGACTTAGTCACTGTGAATGTTGGTGAAGATGTTGAGCTTAAACCATTATTGGAAATTGAAACATCTGAACTACCTGCAGTGCTTCCAGAAGTAGGAAGTGTTGCAACACCCATTGTTGCAGCAAAAGCAGATAAAGTATTTGAAGAACCTGTTACACCTGAAGTAGCATTGCCACCAAGATCATATGTAAAGTTACTTGCACCATTAATGGTAACAACCGCACCATTAGTTAATGTTAATTGAACAGCATCGGCTGCAAATTTTGAAGATGCAATACCTAATCCGTCTACCAACTGAATTGTATTTGATCCACTTGTATCAACGATTGTAATTGCAGCATCTGCAGCAATACCATTGGAAATAATATATGTATCATCTCCTGCTAATCCTCTGTAAGTATCACCGTTATTTGAAGGTACAATAATATCTGCACCTGAACTATGATTGATGGTCGCCATTTCTCTCTCCTGTTTAATAACAACATAAAAAACATAACCTTTTTTAGGTTACGAATCACAAAATCCTATATTTTGATTCAAAGGTCAACTATTAAAATATAATATTTGAAACAAAATATTTTTCATTTGTAACAAAATGTAACAAAAGTTACAAGACCTATATTCAATTTTTTTTATGTTTAAAATAAGGCAAATATTACTTATTTTTCCTAATTATATGTACTTCTAAGAAAATTAAATAAAATGAAATACTGCTTTAAAGCTATCTAACTGTTTTTTTTACCAATTTTTAATTGCAATAGAAATTAGCAAGTTAACTTTCATGAGAAAAATATATAGAAGTTTAATCTCTGCACTAAAATTATGAAACTAAATATTCTATGTGTATATTTACAAACCCTTATATAATTTTAGGCCATAAACAATATATTGAGAACACCGGAGAGAGAGTGATATGTAACATATTGGTGTTTCTGATATGGTGATTTAAATATTATTTTCAAGTAGCAAAAATTTTACATTAAATTATTTCATACATAATTAATGCATAGAGTTAAAATTATTAATGTGAAATCTTAAGAACTAATAACTAACCAGTAAGATTTGTGTCAGCAATAATCTCTACCGTGTATGTAGTCGCAGTCCATGTATCGTCAAAACTTTCTTCAACACCTGATAGAGTTAATCCTCCGCTTTGACCAGAGCTATCTGGCGCAAAGAATATTTGTGTTCCGCTAAGACCATCAGATGTTACTTCAACACCTGTTAATCCATCAAACTCTTGAGTAGTAAGATTGTCTGTTCCACCAACAATAACAAGAGTAAGCTTATCTGTAGCTATATCAAATCCATCAATAGTAATTGTAAAGGCACCTTCTTGTGATACTCCAGCGGAGTCAACTTCATATCTAAAGTCTTCAGCATCAGCAGAGGCAGTTATTGTTGATTCAGATGAAGCGTCTACATTTACAACTGTGTATGATGAGGATGTAGTTGAGTCAGTTGATGATGTATCAG
>TARA_B100001113_G_scaffold82064_1_pt1 | contig 13009 bp, 23 predicted proteins | sample TARA_B100001113 | Tara Oceans TARA_B100001113 (sample SAMEA2622402) | marine metagenome | biome: marine biome (ENVO:00000447); feature: deep chlorophyll maximum layer (ENVO:xxxxxxxx); material: "saline water (ENVO:00002010), including plankton (ENVO:xxxxxxxx)" | depth 50 m | reverse complement strand
AGGAGAAACCGAAGGAGATATTACTTGGTTAATTGATAAAACAATTACAGGGAAACCCTCATATTTAGCAGGATGTGAAACTAATTGTGGAACAAAACATAATTGGCTTTTAGGAGTAACTCCCGCTATTGATACAAGTGATATTACCAAAAAAGGAAGGTATAAAATTAAAGAAATTTGGAATAGAGTTGAAGCATACACTCATCAATTAGTTGTAAGATTTAATGCTAAAACCACAGAAGGAGGTATTTGCACAGGAAGTTGGGATAGTGATGTTTCTGGAAGCCATAAAATGAAAATGAAAATAAGACATTTTAGGAAAGGAAAATTACATGAACAAACAGAATTAGTTTTACTCAATGGGGCAAATCAATATGTAAGTATTAATGGCTCAGGAGATTTCAAAGTTTATGCATCATCATTGGAATCGGGTGAGGATTGCAATAAACCTAAAGGAACTAGTAGGACTTCATTTAGAGTCATAAATGAACCTGAAGGTATGGAATTTATTATGCCTGAAATGGATACCACCATAGAACCTATGAGTTCAAATGTTTCAATCATAGATACTCCTTACGGACAACCATTGATTATAGGCTCTGCAGTAGGTGTTATGTTAATAGTAGCATCATTATTCAAAAACTCTTAAATAGATTAAACATGAATCAGGGTTCATGGGAAAAACTCCATCTCAAAAATTAAAGATTTGTCATTCTTGTGAACATCTTAATAAGCCATTGTTCGGTAGCCCTAAATGTGAAGTTTGCGGTTGCATAGTTAGGCTGAAAGTAATGAGAGATAAAGATGAGTGTCCTATGGGTAAGTGGTAAGGGGTCGTAGTTTAATTGGAAGAACGCTTGGTTTGCAACCAAGAGGCTGCAGGTTCAAGTCCTGCCGACTCCACCACAAACCGATAATTATATAAATGTATTATCATAATGGCTATACATGGCTAAAAATGTTTTCATTAAAGTTTTAGAAATCTGTCTTTACCTACATGGAATTTTACATTTTGTAGAATTTGGTTTGGCAATCTATGAAGAAGCATACATAACTGCGTGTTTTGCAGGTTTTGGAGCATTAGTAATGACTTTAGGCGCTATATTCCTAGGAGACCATCACCACCACAGGAGGGATAAGAATATCTGGTCTTGAAAAACACGGAGGACCCTGTAGAAGACAATGTGATGTTGATAAAAAAACATTAACTTGCAAATCCTGTGGCCTATATTATGGAACTGTTGATAACAATGAAAGAAGTTAAAGTAATAGATGTCCCACCCAATATGGGAATCTCTGGAGAAGAACTCTATGCCCCTAAGAAAGATACAGGGTATGAAGTAGTGAATAAGAATGGAAAAACATATGCTATTCCTTATTCAACCTACTGCCCAATATGTAGCGATATAATGGAGAAAGGTTATGATGGAAAACTCAAAAGAAAATTCCATATCTTAGAACACGATTTGAATTTCAAATTAAAATACAATGAGGATACAGAAGGCAATTTATACGCCACCTGCGATTCGTGCGGTTTTGACCTAAGAAAAGAGATTGATAATCAACATGATTTAATCAAAAAGGAAGAGATTGAAAGAATTAAAAGAAGTATTTATGTCAACAATGTTAAATTTTCACATGGCAATTATTATTTGAATTATCAAGATTTTATTGATTTCGCAAGGTCTTGGAATGAGGGTAATTCTATTGAATTAATTATTTCATATAAAGTTATGACTCAAGAGTATAAGTATAAATTGAATGAAGAATGTTTGAAAGATGTTTCTAATTTCCACAAGTCGGAAGGCAAATTAGGAATCCCAAGAAAGTTTTGGGAAAGGCTTTAAATACCATAATTAAAACTTAGAGAAGGTTTTATATAGATAAAAAGAGTAAGATAAAATGATGAGAACTTTTAGGGTATATCATGAATTGGAAAAATTCATAGAGCATTGTGGCGGTGAAGAAACCGTTAGGTGGATTGCTAGAAGGATTGGCTCTAAGAATTGGGAAACTACTAAAATTCACCCTATTGTGGCATGGAATGAAATACATACAGAAAACCCAGTAGTTGTAGGGATTGCAATTAGGGTAAAAGGCAAATATCAAATTATCGCTTCAGTTCAAAAATCAGATAAAGTAGATTATAAAGAATGGATTGAATCTATTACAGGCAATAATATTTACTTTGATGTTGCTTCTGCACTTCTAAATAATAAGAATGCAATTATTGCCTCAGAAACTGATATAATTGATGGAGAAATATTAGGTTGGAAGCATGTAATTACTCAAGTTCAAGAAGGTAAAAGGTCAAATGGATTGGAAAGTAATAAAAATACAATGTATAGTAATGAAAACGAAATAGACTTAGAAGAGTTTAATGATTTAGTAAGTTATTTTGAAAAGGATAGTGTAATTAATGATTTTATTAATTTACTAAGGCAGAGTATGAAAAATGTATCATTATTAGATTTAGACGACGGTGAAGAAGTATTAGAATTTAGTAATGAGTTTCAAGATGAATGGGCTTAAACCAATAACTTTAAGTAATAATACGGTCTATGTGATAATATGGTTTCATTAGAAGAATATAAAGCCTATGCTGATGAAGTATCAAAAGATATACATCAATACAGGTTAGATATTAGAAATATGAAAAGGATTTTAACTTACGGAAGACCTGCAGGAAGTGAAGTTGAAGAAAATTATATCAAGAGATATTTCTTAGGTGGTAAATATGATGATATGCCAGGAGTTAAAATGTGGCTGGATGAGTTCCAATACAGAAGAGGAGACTTAAAAGGAAATATTTACATTCAAGTAGGAGAAAAGGAAGAGTCTAAAACAGTATTCTCTTGCCACACAGACACAGTCCACAGAACTGGCATAATTCAAAATGTATTTTTATGCCCTAGCGATTTAGTTTTTAGAACAGATAGCGGTCAATGCTTAGGTGCTGACGATGGCACTGGAATTTGGATTATGTGGGAATTGATTAAAAGAGGAGTTAAGGGTCTTTACATTTTCCACAGAGCAGAAGAAGTCGGAGGGCAAGGAAGCGGATATATTGCAGAAACTTTGAAGTTTTTCAATGACGGTCATTATGACAAATGTATTGCTTTTGATAGAAAGGCTGATAAAAGTATCATTACACACCAAGCATGTGCAAGATGTTGTTCTGATGAATTTACAGAAGATTTAGCAAAGAAGATGGGAATGGGCCATAAAGCAGATAATACTGGTTCATTCACCGATTCAGCAAGTTATGTAGATTATATTGCCGAATGCACTAACTTCTCAGTAGGGTATTATGGAGCCCACAGCGCAAGAGAAACTCAAGATATTGAATATTTATTCCCATTTAGAGATGCACTAGCAAAAATAGATTGGGAAGATTTAGTTATTTCAAGAGCACCTGGCGAAAAGGAGTATTCAAGTTATGGATATTACGGATATGGAACTGAAAAGAAGAAACCACCTAAGAGAGTAAGGCAAGAAATGGATTGGGACGATTGGGATGATTACTATTGGGACCAAGCAGGGGGCGGAGATGATTGGAGAAGTAAAGGAGTAAAGGGTGATGAAAAGGAAAAGAGTTCAGGAATTACTACTGGAACTAGTATGAAGGACTTACCATTACAAGAAGATTGGGAAGACCCCTCGGATGGAGATGAGGCTGATGTGGTAGAACAATTTAATGATTGGGAAGATTATGAAAAGTGGTTGGAAGAAAACGACCCTAAGAAAAAGAAAACCAAGAAAGAACTTTCAGAAGATAAAAAGGACGATAAAAAAAAAGAATCCCTAAATTCTAAAGATGAAAAGACATATTCACAAGGTGATGAACCAAGCGATAATGACATCTATATTGATGACATTGGACAGCCCGATTCAGAATATAATTGGAGAGCATGGTTCACCGAAGGATTTACATACCTAGATTTGTAACCACCGAAAACTTTATTAAGGGCGAGCCCTTCTCATTTAGTTTGGAGTGATATTTATGAAATGTAAAACTTGTAAAAAAGATTTTGAAAATCATTTATTGGATAGACAAGATGCATTGAACATCCACAAGTTCGGTGGGTTCAGGAATAGATGCTTTTATAAAATTTCATTCAGGGGTTTTGATTTTAGTGGGAGAGTAAGAGATTATACAAAGATTATAAGGTATAATAAATTAAGTTATCCCATTCTCAAAGATTCTAAAAATAGACCTGTTATTGACAGATATAATAAAAAGGATGTAAAGATTAGCCTTAGAACAGGTAAGATTGCAAACCCTTACCTTAAGCCTATACAGGAAGGTCAAAAGAAATATGATAGTGACGGAAATCCCATATACTTATTAGATTTTACTAAACCTCAACCTATTCCGCACCCTCAAGGAATTAATGTAATTAAAGTGGGAGACTATATCCACAAATCAAAATTTAAAAATAGTAATTTTGAAAAATGCGATTTTTCACATAGTGTTTTTTCCTCATTTCTAAAGAAACATAAATCAAGGATAATCAATTGTAATTTTTCTAAAACTATTTGGAATGGGGCTAAATTAAATAATGTAATTTTCAAAGATTGCAATATGAGAGGTGTGGATATGACTAATCTCAAGTCCTTTAAAAATGTAGCATTTATAAACTGCAATATGAGAGGGGCTAGAATTCCAGAAGATATGATTTTGAAGAACCCCATTAATAAAGATTTGATGGATAATAGTAGGAAAAGGTCAAAGGCTAGCACTAGAAGGTGAAGGTAAGTATTATAAAGGTGTGAAACATATATCCTTATTATGCCTCATGTAATTACTTCGGCTTGTGTTAATCATAAGTATCAAGATTGTGTTTCTGTTTGCCCTGTTGATGCATTTAGAGAATTAGATACTTATTTAGTGATTGACCCCGATGAATGTATTGATTGTTCAGCCTGTGTTACTGAATGTCCTGTGGGTGCAATTTATGCTGACGGAGATGTTCCAGATGAAGAATATGATTGGATTGAAATAAACGAAAATGAATCCTTAGATGCAGAAATTGCGGAAGGTGATTCTCCAGTCTTGGCTCAAGATTGATACATAGAGTTATAAAGGTAGAATGTATAGGTGATAATATGACTAAAAGTATAGAATTGGATAAATGGTTGGATGAATGGTCTTCAAAGATTGATGAATTAGAAGCAGAAGGTAAAGATGTTTTAGATTTTGATTTATTTCAAAAATATGCTTCGTTTATGGTAAAATTTCAGGCTTTTATTACTAGAAACTTTATAATTGATGAATAGATTTATAAAGGTATTTTGTAGAGGCGATAATATGAGTAGGAAAAACAGTTGGATTAAAATTGTAAATAATATGTTAGCAGAAAGGGCTATGACTAGTAGGGAGATTTTTGAGATATTAAATCAAAGGCAGAGATATGCACCCCACCCAAGAAAGGTTACTTTAGTTTTGAGAGGTAATCCCGACTTTAGAGAAATAGATAAGGTGTCAATAAATTCATTGGCTAAGGCAGACTCCCACCAAGTTAGTTTGTGGGGTAGAGAAGATAGAGAGTATGAATTATCTCACCCATATAGGGTAAGGTTCTAATCGTAATCTTTATAAAGGTATGTCTTGTAGTCTTAATCGAGGGAGTTTTATGGAAATTGAAATGAAATGTGATATTTGTGGCTCGGAGAAATTTGATTTTGAAGAGTTCAAGGGTGAGTATAGTTGTTCTGATTGTGGTTGTGTCTATAATGACATTGCTATTGATGAAGGACCAGATTGGAGAAATTATGAAGATAATAATACTGATGGCGATAGGTCAGGTATGCCTTCAACTCAATTACTTCACGATAAAGGATTGACAACCGATATTGGTTGGCAAGATAAAGATTATTCTGGAGCAAGCCTATCTTCAGAGATGAGAAAGGTATTTAGGAGAATTAGAAGGCAACACCAAAGGACTAGGATTAGCAATTCTACTGAAAGAAATCTTGCAGTAGCATTGGGTGAACTACAAAGACTTGCAAGTCAAATGACTTTGCCTAAGAATGTAAGGGAAGAGGCTGCGTTTATTTACAGGAAAGCCGTTGAAAATAAATTAGTTAGGGGTAGGTCTATTGAAGGAGTAGTAGCAGCAAGCCTATATTCTGCTTGTAGGATGCAAAGAATACCTAGAACCTTAGACGAGGTAGGTAAGCACTCAAGGACAGGTAGGAAGGAGATTGGTAGAACATTTAGGGCTATTTCAAGAGAGTTAATGTTAAATGTAACTCCAGCATCACCTACAGATTATGTCCCTAGATTTTGTGCTATTTTAAATCTTCCAACAACTGTTGAAAGTTATGCAAGAGATATTTTGGAAAAGGCAGAGCAAATTGATTTAACTGCTGGTAGAGGTCCTACAGGAATTGCAGCGGCTAGTGTTTATTTAGCAGGAATTATCAAAGGATATGAAAAGACTCAAAGAGAAGTTTCAGACGCTGCAGGAGTTACAGAAGTAACTATTAGAAACAGATATAAAGAAATCTGTGAAGCGCTTCAAATTAATCCTCAAAAGGAGTAATATTATAAGGGTGATGAAACAGAGGTATAGATATGAGTGCGATTAACGAAACTTTAATTATTGATATCCTTGAAAAGGGATATGAAGCAAAAGAATGGAAAGATGGTGAAACATCTGGAAAGGATAAACATAGAGTATATGTAGTAGGACCTAGTGGCGAAATTGGATATTTAGATGTTAAGAATTGTAAATTTACTAATTTTAACAAGGCAGGAATCTCATTTGGAGTAGTAGATGATAAAAAGAAGGCTAAACTAGAATTATCCACACAAGGAGGAGTAAGTCTTTATTTAGGCGTATTGGATGATAATATGGATAAGGTCAACAATAGCACTTCTGAAAGGCTTAAAGAAGCAATCCAAGCAGTAAATGATTTAGATTGTGAAACTAAAAGAGTAGATATTGCACTATCTCCTTCCTTTGAAGTTAAACTACCTAAAAACAGAGTAGGTTGGGCTAAAGCAAGCATTTCAGTTTCTGTAGATAATCCTAAAGATGTTCAAGAAATCTATGATGCAGTATCAGAATTGACCTATGCTATGCTAAATGCTGAAGAGCAGAAATTAAAGAATAGATGAGATAGTATTATATAGAAAGTAATTCTATTTATAAACATGATAAGTATTTTACCTTATATTACTGAAGATATAGGGCTAAAATATGAAGTGGATATGCAAGATGGAATGCTAAAGAATCACAAACCAATATCCTTGAAAGAAGCAAAAGAGATAAATAGTAAATATATATTTAGTTGGAAATGGAGAGTCTGTGAAATTTGTATGAAAAATTTTAACATATCAGAAGAAGGATTATATTATAGATGTGAGGAATGTTTATGAAGGAAATTAAGAATGTAAAATTAGGAGTAGTCCCAAAGACTATGGAAGTGTCTGTTAATTCAGAGGTAATTATGAAAAGTAAAGAAGACTTTGATGACTTATATGTTGTTATGTTTAATATTATGGATGAGCCATTAAGACTATCATTGATTACTATTGGCAATCTATCAAATATCCTAAAGTCAAGAGGTCTAACTGATGAACAAATTAAGACTATGTATGACTCAAATCCTGAATCATACTTAGGAGAGGCTTTAAACAATCCTGAATCATTTGATAACTTTGCCAAGGAAAATATTAGAATTACTTTAGATAGTGCAGATAATGCACAAAAAGCAAGATTGCTTATATCTAGTATGATTCAAAATAAATATTATCTTCAAAAGACAAAATACATCTTTCCAGACGAAAGTGTTGAAAAGGAACAAAAGGTTGACACTACTGAATTGATTCCTCAATTAAAATTGATGTTAGAAATTATTAAGCAATGGGAGACCTTTGATGTAAATCAATTCTCACAATCTTTAGCAAATAATAACTAGTTGATAAAGTATATATAGTTGATAAGACTATGTTATACTATGAAGCAATTAAGTATGGAATCATTATTGGATATCCAAACTGTCTACTGTGAAACAGAGGCTAACCCCGCATTGTGGAGTCATCTCGGAAAATGTATTGCAGCAAATTACTTACAATATATTGAAATAGATGATGCTTTCCCTAACGGTATGCCCGATTCTGAAGAAGAGTAGATAGTTTAATCCCCAATCCAAAGATATTCACCAGCACCTTGACCGTGTTTATTGACTCTTTGGTAATTAGGATTAACCCTAAGATAAGAACCAAGTTCTCTAGGCGTTGGCGCTGAATGAATACTCCAGATACCAATAAGATGATGTTTAAGAGAGTTAGCACCCATAGGGGTTTGCTTACTCTTCATAAAATCATCAATTACTCTTGCTTGTGTCGCTCTCAAACCATATACCTTATTCTTTCTCATTAAAAACACCACTCCATGTTTCCCATTCATCTTCAGCACTAAAGTCATCATTTATAAAGTTTGCCCACAGTTGCCTCATAATCTTAATTCTAACCCAATTAATCATTACAAACACCTACTACATAATCATATGACGCACCACAATGATAACATTCATAATTATCATCAAATTCATGCCTATTGTTTTCATTCATAATACAATAATCAAAACCATTATCCTTAACAGCCTTAGTTATCATCCACTTCCATTCAGTTTTTATATTTGTTGTTACTTGATTCTCCATTTCTGGTTCCTCCCAAACATAGTAAGGAACCATGCAGTATATTAAGGTTTCGGTCATAGTTTATATAGGTAAAGCAATTATCTATTATTTGGGAGTAGTCATGTCAAACATTGAAGCATTCATTAGCCAAGCAAAAGAAGAATTAACTGAAAACAAAGAAGTAAATTTAATTACTACCTTTGATGGAGTTGAACATAAAAGAGATGAAATTTTAGAAAAAATGTATGATGATGACTTCTATTATGGTTATTTAGGTAAGAATGCCCTAAGTTCAAGCAGTCTTAAAAATATTTTAAAATCTCCTAAGATTTACAAAGACATTATAGAAAACGGTCAAGATGAATCACAAGCATTGAGAAGTGGAAAACTATTTCATTGGATGATTTTAGAACCTGAAAAGATGGAAGATTTACACATAGTAGAAGTGGCTAGTAAAAACACTAAGGCATTCAAACAGGCTTGCTTAGAACATGAAAATGTATTTACAAGAAAAGAAGTAGATGATATGGAAGTGTTAGCCGAAGTAATTAGGAAGAATAAAAAGGCTATGGAAATACTAGAAGATTGTAAAGTAGAAATACCTGCAATCAAAATGATTAAGGGTGTTGCATTTAGAGGTAAGGCCGACATTCTTAGAAAGGATGAAATAGTTGACCTTAAAACTACTACCGATGTAGCAAACTTTAAATGGTCTGCTTACAAATATGGTTATGATTTACAGGCATATTTATATCTTAAATTGTTCCCAGAAGTAAAGAAATTTAGATTCCTTTGCATTGATAAAGCCACTAAAGATATCGGAATTTTTGAGTGCTCAGAAGAATTCTTAGATAGTGGTAGGCAGAAACTTGAGAGGGGAATATCCGAATATAAAAAATTCTTCAAAAATGGGGAAAGTATTGATGATTACACAATTGAAGGCATAGTATAATCCAATTGAAAAATTAATTTTTAAAGGTAAAAATTTAACGATTACACTTTTGATTATATCCGAATATTAGTAGATTATCCGATTATTTTAAAGATACATCTAAATCAATTATTACCCACTATTTCGTCAGGTGAAATTAAAGGTAAAATTAAATTTACTTCCTTCCTTTAAACTTATTAGGAGGTCTTATAAAGAAATCATCTCTTACTAATTTACCCATAGTAGATAAATTACCATAAGGAATATAATAAACAGTTTTAGCCAATCCTTGACCATATTTTACTATTTTGTTAGCACTAGTTTGCCAGAAGTTTCTGAAAACACTACCATATACCCATTGATTTCTAGACCACCTATAGGTAATAATAAAATACATCCCTTCTTTACCTACATAATCTGCATTAACTCCTTTGTTTTCAGGGTTTTTCATTTTCACTACTGAACCTAATACAACACACACATCATCCTTTTTTCTTGAATTGCCAGCATATCTGTAAATATCATATCCTTGCATTTTTTTATATGATTTAGATGCCTTAGTCATAACATATATTACCTGTCCCAACTATTTAAGGATTCTGTAATAACATAATATTTATATAGGTATTGAATATATTATAGAAATATGGTTAAAATAGGCATATGTGGAAAAATGGCGAGTGGAAAAACGACTTTAGCAAATCAAATTATTGAATTAGTCCCTAATGTTAATAAGCATAGTTTGGCTAAGGCAGTTAAGGATTTTGCAAGATTTGTATATGATATTGAACCTGATTATAAAGACAGAGTAGCATTTCAAAAAATAGGTGATGGAGCAAGGAAACATCTTTATGAAAATATTTGGATTGATACATTGATTAAGAAAATTAATCAAGAATCTCAAACTAAATATGTCCCTAGTGGAGAAGTAGATATGAATGGAAGAGATTATGGATTAGATTGGGAAAATCCAGATGCACCAAATTATATTTATAATTGTGTAGTAGATGATATTAGATATGTTAATGAAGTTCTAGAATTAAAGAAAGCAGGGTGGATTATCATTAAACTAGAAATTGATGAAGAACTTCAATTAGAAAGATTGAAGAAGACTTACCCTGACGATTGGCAGAAACATTATGATGCTAGAAACCATCCTTCAGAAGTAGAAATTGATTTGATTACTGATGAAATGGTTGATTTAGTGATTCAAGCGAAAGATGATAATTCAGTATTTAAACACTTGAATGATTTTCTAAATCCTGTTTGTGAAATCTGGTCTTAACCAAACCTAGATAAGATTTCTAAGTTCATAATTTCTTCAGCAGACATATCAAGAATGCTTGAGTTTGTTTTTGAATTAAATTTCCAAAGGCCGTAAGCAATAAATCCTAAAGTAGTTAATCCTAAAATATTTCCAGTTCTTATATAGCCTTCGCTCTTAAATTGCCTTCCTCCACTTGGGCCCTCAACATCTACAATACCCATATAGCCCATTTTACCGAGGGCTTCTTGGAAAACAAACCAATTAACGCCTGAATCATTTTCTAATCCTACTCCTCCATTAGGTTTAGCAACTTGCCTATTCTGCCCACTTTCTACAGTAATCGCAGCAACATTAACTCCTGGATTTGAAATTTGCATGGCTTGCATAACTGCTTGCCTATTAGGGAAGATTAAAATCCTTACTCTGTTGTGAAATACTTCCTTTCCAGTATTAGTGTCCTTTTGTTTGTGAGGATAAACTAAAAATTGAACAATATATTCATCATTATCTCTACATTTAACAAACTCTCTACAAATATCGGTAGATGAGAAATACTGTCTTCCCGTGTATATTTTACCATCTTTTAAAGGATGTCCATGTATAGTCCACTTTCTTTCACTTTCTTTGTAGCCATTTTTCATTTTGTCCTGCCTACCCTTACTAGCAGGATTTACTTCAATTCTGCTTTCTGTTCCGTAAGAAGGCTCTCCAAGTTCATATTTGCCATTAACATCATAAACATAACACATCCATTCTCTTTCTTCATGGGTCATATCTGAAAAGGTTTTCATCTTTTCAATAGCCGTAGGAGTGAATTTATTCCATTCTTTTTGCCAAGGCATCATAGTTATATACTTGGTCTTTTGATATTTAAAGAGTTTGCTTAAATGAGGTGTGGGGGCGGAAGGGAGGAAAACCTGGGGAGAGGCCCACCCCCACAGTTTAATTACCAAAATACAACTATTTAAAACTTCATCTTTATATAGGTATTAGAATAATATTGAATTATGGAACCATCAACGAAGGGAGAATTTAACAGTAGTAATAGGTATCTTAAGGAGGTATTAATTTGAGAGCAAAAACGCAAGTTCATGTAGAATATGAAGTATTCAAAGCGATTCTGGATTCAGAGGCGATTGGAGAATTAATTGTAGATTTGAGAATGGAATTAGTCCCTCAAGGAGATAAGGTGGCAGAGAAGAGATTTAATGAAGGAGTGAAAAGTGCTTCAGGATATATTTCTAATTTGATGGAGAGAAGAACTCATAGGTTGCCAGAAAATCATTCTGATTTTAAGGTTAAGTGATAACATGGCTAAACCAGTATTGCATATTTCAAAAGGTAGCGGTAGGCTTTGTGATTTGCCTTATAATGGCTCTAATTGGCCTGAGAAATATATGGATGATAAGATTGCTAGGAAACTAGATATTTGTAGTGATTGTAAAGATAAATATATTGAAATTAATAGTCAAGAATTGTTTGAACAATTGGAAAATAGATTGAGAGGACATAAAAAGAAAGGATTGGAAAATTGTGATTGTGGTTGCCATCCAGATAAAGGTATAAAAATAACTAAATCTATCAATAAGCAAAGAGATAAACAAAAAGTAATGACTTTGAGGATGTATTTAGATAGTTATTAAATAGTTGTTTGATTAAGAAATTATTAGGAATTATTATGTCTTACAGAAAAAGAAATCCTTATATGACTATTAATCACGGATTAATCGGTGCTAAAAAAGGTCATGGAGATAATAGATTTTTGTTAACTTGGACTTTTAGTGAATATTCCCATGTAGATACACAATTCTTTACTTTTGATTCATATGAAGAGTTAATGGCGTCGGGAAAATATAATTGGTTTAATTTATTGTGGACTTGGCAATCTGCGGTTGACCAACAATCTTTAATACAGGATTCGGCAGGGATAGACCCTGATAGAAGGCTTGAAATGAAGGATTGGAATATCACATTTCCAGAAACTTTAGAAATTACTAAAGAGTATGATAGAGATAGAAGGAGGTGGGTTATATTGAAAAAAGGAAATAAACAATTCAACCCAGATATATTTGCTTATAATAACAGGCAAATATCTATACCACTTTATAATCCAGACACAGTTCAACAGGCTTTAGATGCTCAATGCAAAACACCAAAA
>TARA_B100001113_G_scaffold353754_1_pt1 | contig 13036 bp, 8 predicted proteins | sample TARA_B100001113 | Tara Oceans TARA_B100001113 (sample SAMEA2622402) | marine metagenome | biome: marine biome (ENVO:00000447); feature: deep chlorophyll maximum layer (ENVO:xxxxxxxx); material: "saline water (ENVO:00002010), including plankton (ENVO:xxxxxxxx)" | depth 50 m | reverse complement strand
TCCGAGGGGGGAATTGGATACGGGTCACAGAGCACCTCCATGACCCAAGTCAATACGAAGTGGAATTCGAATGAGAGCCACTTCATCAGGCGTAAGCCTACTAATGAATGGTACCTTATCAGCGGTAAAGCCGGGCGGCATCCATGGTTGAATGAGTACATCGACGAGAGGTTCCATCGATCTGTTTTGTGCACGAACTGTTACTGTCACGTTACCGTTCCTCATTTCGTACCCGGTCGCAATTGAAAGTTTTCGTGAAAGTGGGATTTCATCTGCACCATATCGCCGATCGGCATGAATCTCAAATCGGACAGGTAAATTACCACCTGGGCCAATCACGGGCACGTCAATGAATGATGGTTTTGCATTCCATCCGTCTGGAACAGGAGGTGCTAAGCGCATCATTGGAAGAGGGATTTCTCCGTCGTTAATGATGCGAACAATGAGGACACCTGTTTCGCCTCCTGCAGGCCATCGAGTATCAACGGAGAGCCAGAAATGACGGAAGAGGAATGGATTCAAGGTCGATGAGTTGCCTCCAATGAGGTCATCAACAAGGTATTCCACTTCGGTTGCAGCATATCCAACATCCCCAATTTCAGCAGCGCCTGTAGCGTTGCGTAGTCTTCGTAATACATTTTCAACTTCCTCCTCTGCAAGCGCTTTCTCACGAAGGAGACGGTGTAGCATTGCGATACTCCGACGAAGGTAAAGAACATCCTCTTCGAGAACGTTCAGGGCTTTTTCTGCTCGACGAACACTTTTTCGAGCACGTCGCAATCGGTGGGTTTCCAGGAACGTCTTCGCTTGGAGGAGATCGAGTTCGGTTGTTGCAAGTGAATTCACCTCATCACTGACAACGTTCTGGACGAGTGATTCGAGCTCACGACTCGCCTGCATCAAACGTTGAGCGCTTTCATTGGATGCGGCTATTGCTGCTTGGGCATCCGATAGATCGCCGTCCTCCAATTCGGAGTCCATGATGAAGTCATCAGCCTCAGTTTTGCTCTTCGCCATTTGACATCACCTCCTCTAATTCTCCGCCATTCTGGACATCAGAACTTGGGGCAGATTGTGGCGTCTCGAGAATAGCAGACAAGTCAAGACCATCCATTGCAAGGTCATTGAGTAATCGTGCAGGGTCGCCAAGATCCCGTTCAATTCGAGTTGCTTTCACTTCGATATCAGTGAGTTTTCCATAGAGGGAGCCATACAATTTGTTCGCTCGACGGAGAACAAACCAAACAACCATTGTCGAGACGAAAATGTAACCTACCAAGGAAATGAGATTCGCCTCGTCGGGAGTCATTTGCGGAGGTAATCCAAGCACAACTCCAACAAACCCGAACAACGGTAGGCTGAGAATAATGGTCAGTTGACGACGTGAATCGGTCAAAGCCTGGAAGTGGTCAGCATAAATTGTTGAAATCCCTTTTCGTGCACGCTGATAATCCTCATGGATATAACGGAATTCCTCGCTGCTTCGCCATGCCATACGCCATACCCATAGCGATGCAAGCGCTATGGTTACTGGCCCCCACCACAAAGCATCGTAAAGGTGGAAGAGGAAACCGAGCATAACGACTCCGGAGTAGACCGCTCCAAGACGATATTTCTCATTTTGATTCGTCAAACCAAGAAGACCGATTGTAATGATGAGTGCAATACCAAATCCAGCAAACGAAGTAAGCGTGGAGGGTGCATTCGAATCGACTTGCTGGGTGAAGCTCAATTGATCGTTCTCGACGATGTTGTTCAGGGCATATGAGGACACAATGCTCACAGTACAGTCTGCTCCTCGGCTTTGTTCCCACCAGTCGAGAGTTTCGCCGGTCACGCGCCATCGAAGTGTTTCAACATACTCATCACCTTCTCTAAGGAATGAAACATACCCTGGTGCATCCTCGATAACTAAGCCTTCACAAACCAGTTGTGAACTGATACCTACTGCAAGTGCCGTCCCCTCGTTCTTGAGGTCGAATTCAAGATATGCTGTTTGGCCTTCCATGATTAATTCCAACTCATTGCCATTCACATCCACAATTCGTTGTGAGGTGGGGTCGATCATGGGGTCTGCATAGGCGTTGAGAGCGAAACGGAAGACCTCTTCAGTGACCGGTTCGCTCGGATCGGGATGATGGAGTCTCATCGTGATATCGTATCCATCACCTGGGAGGATGTTTGGCCTATCGGGTACTTTGACACTGAAGATAAGGTTTGGAGAGAGAACGTATGCAGGTCGCTCGGGAAGTTCAATGAGTTCACTACCGGGGACACAAGGAGCTGAGAGATTGATGTAGTGGACGCTCTCTTCACCTTCGAGATTGGTCAAAGAAATGTTCCAAACATAGTCCTCTTCATTGAGCCCAAGTCCTTCAATGTCGAGGGTGCGTTGAATTCCGCAGAATTCAATTGAGTACGCTACAGGTGCATTGTTGAGATAGGGAATGTGAGAATACTCGATTGGTACTGTGACAGGATCGTTGTTTGCTGGGGCTTGCAACTTGTCAGCATAACCGGTGTCAAACAATCGCTTCATCTTGAGTGATGTCAAGAGCTCTCCACTTCCATCAACATCAACATCTGTTGGAACAAGTGTAACTCGAAGATCTGCAGCTGTGGTCAGAGAAGTGCTGCTACTTCCTGCCGCATTTTTGTCAACGCTGACTGTAAATTCAATGGCAGAATTACGTGGTAAGAAGAGCGTGTCTGGAGAGTCTGAGTTGACAATCCAATCATCGCTGGGTATGGTTAGTCCGGGTGCGCGAACTTCGTATCCAAGATCAACGGTAACATCCTTGTTTCCAGTGTTGGTGATTGTGGCTTTCCAAATTCTGTTGTCACCCTCATGGAAGAAGTACTCATCTTCCCATCCTTCGATGGAATAGGTGAACACTGGGGCGACTAGTAACTGAACCTTCTTCAGAACATAGACCTCATCAGTAACAGAGTTGTATACCGTAAGGTTGGCTTCGTGTATCGCACCATCAAGGAGATTATCGGTGCCGTCAAGTGCTGGGATTTGAATATCGAACGAACCGGATGAGGTATCATCAATAGGTACCGTGAACGATTGAACCGTTGGAGTTGTACTCCATCCACCATCAACTGTAATGTTGATGTTGACTGTTTCAACAAGGTTCCCCGTGTTGACAAGACTGAACGGGAGTGTAAGGATCGTACCCGGGACCGCAGCAAGACTGTCCGGTGATGTGAGTTCGACATCGTGGACCTCGGAGAGGTTAGCGACTATGTTCGCATTCAACTCGATTAAATCTCCGTTTTCATCGAGCATCGATACGGTCAAAATAGCCATGTAAAATTCATCAGCACTTGCATCTGGAGTTGGGATAATGTTGATTCGGACTGAAGATTCGTAACCTGCGGCAATGATGATGCTCGATGACGTGTCCAATTCAAATGCGACATCATCATATCCGCCATCGTCTAGAGATAGCGAAAACGTAGTTGGGCCATTTCCTGTGTTTTCGATGTTTACGAATGCAGAAAGCTGTTCAAACGGAGAAATATCAATTGATTGATTCGTTGGCGTCAATGATGCATTGACGGTATCACCGACCCGAATGTCCATTGTTTGCTGCCCAATGTATGCGCCAGTGTCAAGATCATAATATCGCACTGTAAGTGGTTGGAGCAATTGCGATGGAGCAAGTGGGTCTGTTTTCACAGTCAGCGTTACGAGGGAAAGATGAGCTCCGCTCGAAGCAGGATAGTCTTCAAAATCACTCGCAAGGTCGATTATCGTATTGTTTGGGCTTGTTGTCGTGAGATTTGCATACCAGCCAGATGGTAAGTTTTCCACGATTTCAAGCCTGTACGATGAACGATCGTTTCCTGTGTTTCCAAATGCAAATATGAAGTCCGTATCTACGCCAACGTCGGCATCGAGGGGGCCTGTTTCAGTTATTTCGCCATCGACGACCTTGGGTATGACAATCGACAGGTTCTGTTCAATTACCGGAGCATATACTGCAGATGCGGTATGGATGCCACCAAGCGTAGGCGTTGTGGTTACAGGAATTTTTACGGTTCCTGCGAGCGGCAACTGGCCCGTTCGGCTTTGGATGCCAAGAGAAGCAGCGAATGTCTCTCCAAGAGAGAGTCCGTTGGTTTGACCTGGAGTCACGGATGCGTTCCAGCGTGTGGCTTCATTGAATCCACCTGATGTGAGGGCTTCGAAAGAAATGTTTCCGACTGTGATGTTAGCATCGATGGTTTCAGAAAGGTCCGAAACAAGGTTGTGGCGTACTTGGACTTGAAGGGCAAGAATTTCATTTACGCCAATTGTTGAACCTGCATTGTTCACGTCATTTTCGTCGAGGACAATGGTATCAACTGGCAAGCCAGGATCGACAACGATTGCGGGCCTGACTTCGATTTGACCTGTGTCCGAAGTAGGGATGCTTCCAACATCTGCTTGAGCGATGATGTATGCATTGAGGCTGGCCCCTGCACGGTTGTGTTCGGCAGGGACAAGAGGAAGTTGAATTGGAGGTACTTCGATTTCAATAAATCCTGATACCGATTGGCCCACTTGCAATTCTCCAGTGTTTTGAATTGAAATGTTGTGCACCCAGTTGAGGGCATTCATCGAAAGACCCGATACCAAGTTGAAGGATGCTGGAGCATTTCCTGTGTTGGTCACGTTGAAAGCAATCGTGTCGGATTTTCCGGGAAGGACATACGTTGTATCGTTTGAGATGTCAACGGTGACTTCCAGATATTCGCCAGCCATAACACGGGTTATATCGATTAAACTGTAACCGCTTCCAGCGGATGTAATAGAGAGCGTTACGATGTCGATATCAGACAAAGCAGCGTTTTGTGGCACATTAACGATTACAGCAAGAGTCGTGGTTGCCCCAGCCGTGATGAAACTCGTTGTTGTGCTATCCAAGGTGAGATCCGCCCAACCAAGATTACTGTTCACGCTAATGTCGAAACTATCGGTGTTCAAGCCTGTGTTCTTGATGATGTAATACAACGTTGTTGAATCGCCAGGAGATGTTGTGCGGTCGGATGGGCCAACCATTTCAGAGATGTAATCGCTGAAGATGATATCGAATTCTGAGTAGGTGATTGTTTCTGGTCCGGTCGAACCGTTCATGACGATACGAACGGACATGTTCCAGAGTCCACTAAGAGAAGATGCTGAAAAGATGCCTGTTAAAACTTCACCTTCAGATGATGACAAGATTGATCCCGGTTCCATGGTTTGCGTGTTTGACCAGTATTCTATGGTCGGTGGAATGTTCGATGCGTTGGTTAATACCAGTTGCATAACAGCAGAAAACGGCATAACGCCGTCATTGCGAACGGTTGTATTGAACATGTGGTTTTGTCGGTCAAGGACCACGTCTGTGTTGCCTGCAGCAGGCGTCGGCAGAGTATCTCCAATGACGTTGCCTTCTCGAAGCGTATCCACATCGAAATCACGACGATACTCGTTGTTCGCAATGTTACCGTCGTTGGCTCCAGAAACACGGGCAAAGAGCGTTTGTGAAGGGCCGGTTGTAGCAGTCCAACTGAGAAGGTAAGTGGTTGAACCTGAATTTGCGTTTATTGTCCCAAGGTCAACCGTATCAACGATCTGCTCAGCTGCGTTTGGAGAGCCTTTGTGCACCAACGACAAGAACGCATTGCCCGATGATGTGCCTGCGTTTGATACATCGATACGAACGGTGTGAGTATCTGGAGCGAGAACAAGCCCACTACCTGTAAATACCGACCCTGCGCCATCGAACACCATGTTGTTAACTTGGAAATCTGGACCTGCACGTCCGCTTGTCGATGCGTCTGCAAATGGAAGAGCGAGGTGACCCACAAGAAGGGTCACAAGGAGAAGAGGTAGAATCTTCTGCTTAAACACCGGCTCCACCTCCGGCTTTCTCAAATCGCTGGATTGTGACGGATTTGCCTTGCCCTTTCCAGATTTCCAACAGTTGGTTCAGAAGTCGGTCATGTTCTTCGTCTGAAATCCCAAGCCTGCGTCGCTCCTCCCACAAGAGGAGTTGTTCAGTGCGCGTAAGGAGGGCATCGCGCAAATACAATTCGAGAGTTCTGCGATATGCGTCACGGTCCGACACGGCGTAAACGATCGAATTTCCTGGGAGTTGGTCTGCTCGGTTCTGAATGAAGTTTCCGAGATTCAATGCTTCATCATAGGATAAATTCCGACGATCGAGATCGCCTTGGATTGTAGAGGCTATGCTCTGCAAGTCATATCGAGACTTTGCACGCTGAATCTTCTTGAAGTATTTGCGGCTACGTCGCGTCATGCTTGGAGCCGCCATAATGAGTCTTCCACTATGGCAGTTTATCAATCAATTGGCCTAAATTCTTGGTTTTATTCGTTACGCATTGTTTTTTATTCATGATGCATCATTGGAGATAGAACACCCACACGGCCGAAACCAAGCATTCATGACGGGTTAGTCGCACCGCCTCTTATGACCACCCCTGTTGAACTTAGTACCGGAGACCAAAGCCCACTTTTCAATTGCCTTGACTCAAGTGGTCAGCGACACGATCTGGAGGAGTACATGAAAGACAGCAAAAAGGTCATCCTCTATTTCTATCCACGAGACTCCACCCCTGGCTGCACTAAACAAGCATGTGACTTCAGAGATAACATTGCTCAACTCACACAGCATGGATATGTTGTTCTTGGTGTCTCAAAAGATTCTGAATCAAGTCATGAAAAATTCATCACCAAGCAAAATCTCAATTTCCCACTGCTCATGGATACCGATGGAAGCCTACACGAATTGTTTGGCACATGGAGAATCAAAAAGAACTACGGCAGAGAATATCTCGGTTGCGTACGATCTACATTCGTGTTGGATAGCGATGGTACCATTGCATGGTGCAGATACAACGTTCGAGCCAAAGGTCACGTTGGGATGTTACTACGAGAATTAGGAATCGAATCCTGAGGTGGAAATATGGAACAGGACATTGGAGGAGAGCGAATCCCATTGTCCACATCATCCTGCGCGTACCAACCGTGTTATATCGGCCAAAACCTAACCATTGGAGGAAATATATCGATCGGTTCCATGTGCCACATTGGACGGAATGTAACCATCGGAAATCATGTTAATATCCAAGGATCAACCTACATCGCAGATCGGACAATCGTTGGAAGCCATGTTTTTATTGGGCCAAATTCAACTATCCTTAACGACAAATATCCTCCATCCGGAGATGCTTCAAAATGGTCGCCCGTCGAGATTGCAGATCATGCCGTCATCGGCGGCGGATGCACTGTTTTACCTGGAGCCCATCTTGGTAATCGTTCAGTTCTAGGCGGGGGTTCTGTCCTCACAAAGCCAATTCCTGCCGGAGAAGTTTGGGCAGGAAATCCAGCGACATTTCTTATGACAAGGGAAGAATACGACGCACGAGGTGAGTAAATGGAGGGTAAGGAACATGTCATCTCATTCCTCAAGAATTGTATTGCTTATGCAGATGCTTCCATTGAACGGAAAAATAAGCGTGGAGAAACCGATGACATATCAAAATGGGAAGCTTATCGGGATTATACAGCGCATGCCCTCATGGAAGTTGAGGCAGGGGAACTGGACAGGTGGTTTCCATCTCAGCAACCAGAACTGCACCAGCATGAAATCAGTACCATTGATTTGGATTTATTGAGTCATCAAAGCCGTTCGCAGTGGTTGACCAACCTCGTGGGTCCACGTCCCTTGGCCCTCATTGGAACAAAATCAAATCAAGGAACGCTCAACATCGCACCATATACATCATTATCGATTGTCTCAAATTCACCACCTTTGGCTATTGTTTCTCTTTCAGCAGATCGAAATGATCGGTGGAGAGACACACTCTTGAATCTGCGAGAAACAAAAGTAGGGGTTCTCAATTTCCTACCTGTCACTTCATCCGCTGCAACCTTGGTCGAACAAACATCACAATCTCTAGAACACGGACTCAGCGAATGGGACGCTTTTTCGATAAAGGGGTTGGAAAGCAATCCTCTCGTCATGAAAGAGGCAGCTTTCGGCCTCGTTGGAGAGATGGTTGAGGAAGTTGATTTACCGGAGGCGAAAGCGAAATTGGTGGTCCTACGCTTGAACGACCTTGTTCTTCCTGATAACATGGACAAAACGCTCCCCGCCAACATACTCTGTCAGCATGGACTTAATCGCCTCATGGCATCACCAACTCAATGGCATTACAACATTGACCGAAGCGTATGAACAAGTCCTGATTCAAGCGAGACCTCTGCATTCCAATCCAAGCACGATTCGGTAGTCGAAAGGTCCGGCAATCGTCGTTTCGAATCACCAGGATAACCTCCTTCAAAACAAAGTTCAACTGTTTTGCCGGTTTCTTGCCTCACCAAGCGTGCTATGGAATGTGCCAAGTCAAGCATAGAAATCTCATGTTCAGATCCCAAATTCATACACTTCCCAGCCAATCCATCGGCAATTCCTGTCTTGAAAATCCCAGAAACAAGATCATCGACGTGGGTCAGTGAACGCGTTTGTGAGCCATCACCATGCACATAGATTCGATTCTCTTTCAGTGCAGATTGCATCATCATAGTAACGACTTGACCATATGCATCACCCAAGAGACGGGGACCATATCCGTTGAAGGGACGAACGATTCGAGCATCTAGGCCTTGTCGAACTGCATGATGAACTGCTACTTCGCCCAAATACTTGCTCGCACCGTATGCATGTCGTTGATGTTGCTCAGAGCCGGTAAAGACCGATGGTTCATCTCCACCCAATGGCATGACTTCGGATTCACCAAATGCCTCAGGAGACGATGTAAAGACATATCGAATGTGGTGTAGTTCAGCGAACTCAAGAGAACGTAGAGTTGAATTGAGGTTCACATCCATCACCATTCTCGCTTCTTCATGAAACCATTTGGTCCCATTGATCGCTGCTAGATGGAAGATAATGTCGATGTCATCTGGACGGTCAATGTTTTGATAGGAAGTATCGAGACATGCATCCGCTTCAATAAATTTGATTCGATCCATGACCGATTGAAGATGTTCTTTTTGTCCTCGCCAACAATTGTCCAGAACGATAACATCGTAACCTTTGTCCACAAGTAATTCGACCAAACTTGAACCAAGAAATCCAGCGCCACCCGTGACAAGTGCCCGCATTGTTTCACACTCGTTCAAGGATTTCAATGGAGACTGAGCCGTTTTCTCGCTTGAATCGAATCAAATCTCCGTCGTTAACTACCATGCACGGATCTTGTTCAAATCCATGACCATACGGAACATTCAACAACGAGCAAGCAGGTAGTGTCAGTGGACAAACGTCTCGATTAACGACAGCAAGTGGGCCCTTGTTTTGATACAACAGACCCATCAGAACGTACGGGGCAACTGTAGATCCTGAGCCCTTTGGATAGATCAGAATAGTGTTTTCAATCGCTCGGCCATCAAGAGGATGTCCTGTTTCTTCGATTACACCTGTATCTCGATTGACATATCCGAGGTACGTGATTGGAACATCGGTGACCATCGCTCTTCCTTCAATACAGAAATCATCCTGTGAATTCAAACCTGAGCCGTAGATTTTTGGCAGACCGTCTTGGTGTGTTTTTGCACTGCTTTGACCGCCGTGAGCGGCCTGAGAGAGTGTAGGCGTTGGCCCTGTTGCTCGCATTGGATTAACGGCATGACGCACGCATTCCTCGATGGTTGCAACACTAGTAGGAATTCGATTCAATCCGCTGGTAAGATAATGCTCAGCCTTCATTGAATTCGTAAGCAAGTGATTGTATTTGTTTCGATTGTAGGGTGTCACTTCTGGACATGTATCGACGAGAACAAGCGCCCCTGCCTCCTCAAGCATCGAAACGGTCCCATCAGCCTCAGCTAACTTGTAATTCTCCTTACTCGTAAAGACCCAAAGCCGTTGATTGGGAACAGAGTCTCCAAACTCCATGTGCGTACGAAGGGCGGCAGCAGTCGTCCGCATTTCTTCCAAACTTGCTTGGGGACAACCGATGACAATCAAATCGACCTGCCCCTTGGGGCTGAGCTCTTCGTATCGTTGGTCTAGATCGTGTTGAGTGAAGGTAAGCGTCCCTTCCCATTCGATAGCATCGACATCTTGTGGAGCAGTTGTGTGACCTTCGACCCACATCATTGGAGAACCATAGTTTGCAGCTGCTGCTGTCAAAGCCTTCTTTCGAGCAAATGAAATGAAGGCATCGAGGCCGGAAATGTAAGGCATAGGGCCGAAGGGAAGATTCCACTCAGGCTTGGCATTCTTTCCAACCCAATCCCCGAGAATGGAATAATCAGATAATGTCTCAAGAGGGCATTCAACGACGACACGAATGTTTGGCCGACGATTTTTCTGTAGGTGCAGTCCCCATGCTGGAGCATATCCTGTTAATGCAGTAGCGAGTGCACTCAAGCCAGATTCCCGATTTGTGATGAGTGAAGTCCACGTATTGGAAAAACAAACCGCATTGGATTCAGCCCACGAAGCGGTCTCACCTTCAATTTCGATCCCTCGATCGTAAGGGGTACAGGACAAGGTCGATTCAATTCCAAGTCGATCGTATGCTTGTACAATCTCAAATTGTTGTTCTAGGAATTTAGGCCAAGCAATACCCATTTCTTCCATCTTTTCACGGTCACAACCCGCTGAATTCAACGTAGTAGGTATCACAACTGTCCCCTGATCATCTCCGCTCAAATCTTTGAGAAAGGTGCGCAGACCATGTCCTCCAGTGATGACAGAGACACCCGAGACATGGGCATGATCGACATCAACAAAGGATGCTGCTTTTGCAACTCGGGCAAGGTCAACAACCAAACGAGCCGCCTTTTGTCGCGTTGGGCCTTCTTTACCGTCCAGCTGTTTTGCCAAACGCTGGGGAAGTTCCATGAACGAAGGCAAACATCGGTGCTTCATCAAGACTCGTGTTGTCAACCGATGGTTTTGATACGGTTGACGTCGCTCCGCCGTTTATGTCCTCAACTGAGAACAATAACCCCCGAGCCCGCCGTGATGAACAACGTACGCGTTTTCTATCACGTGAAAATATCGTCAAGATGTTGAAAACAACTGTTGTCCTGAGCGCACTACTTCTCTCGATTTGGGCAGTTGCCCTCAACAAGTCAATCGAACTCGATGAAGCCATAACTGAGGAGGATTCAACGATCTTGGTGGAGACTGAGGGAAGAGAAGCAGATGTCTATTGCCCAGAAGGAGGAGCTGACATCTTCCTTGGTACTGATTTTGACGGTAATGGAAGGCTCTCAGCAAATGAAATCACTTCCAGCACCAAGGTTTGTCACGGTCAGCAAGGACTTTCAGGGCCACAAGGCCAATCGGGTTCAAACGGTGATAATGGAACAAATGGCAACTCAAGCCTCGTAAATCTCACAGCATTATCTCCCGGGATACCTTGCCAATTTGGAGGCGTCCAAATCCAATCAGGAATCGATAGCAATCATAATCTGTACTTGGATGAAGAGGAGGTCGAAACCAACGCTCACGTCTGTGATGGTCAACTTGGAGAAGAAGGGCCTGAGGGGCAACAAGGCGTAGACGGAAGCCAAGGCTACTCAGCACTCATCGAACAAGAAGCGGCACCAACATCAATCTGCCCTCAAGGTATAATCATGCAATTCGGCGTCGATGATGGAACAGATCATGGAACTCCGGGTGATGGAATTCTGCATGAAGATGAAGTTCGAGAATCCTTACGAATCTGTTCTGAGCAATTGTTTGAAGGGTTGATTTTTGATGCTAACACCGGAGTCACAAATGGTTATTCCAGCGAGTGCAGTATCCTTGAATCAAATGTGGTAACAATATTCTCTTCCAACGACGGAACAAATGGCTGCGAGTTGTGGGTTCTCGATGAGGAAAATATGCCTTCACTTCTCATGGATATTCATCAATCAGGTGATTCTATTCCTGGTAAGGAACTGGGGATTTATTCCGTGGAAACTGAGCGTGGACCACGTTTCTTCTTCGATGCTGATGATGGAATTCATGGCCGTGAATTATGGGTCAGTGATGGAACAGCCGTTGGAACAGCAATGCTCGGTGACATGGAAACTGGAGATGCCATTGACTGGAATGCAAAGATTACCGCATGGCAAGATGGTGTTGTATTTACCACAAACGGCCAGCAAGGTCATCGAATGTGGTGGAGTAATGGTAGTGTGACGACCACGATCTGGCAAGCACCCTGGTTCTCAGGTTCTGCTTCTTCAGAGTTGTTGAATCAATCATCAGCACTTACTTCTCTTGGGCAAGGTGTACTCCAAGGAGATGAATCTGGGCTTTGGTTTGTTGCCAAAGAATCACAAATTGGTCTCGAAATGATGCTGTTGACTGTTGAAGGTCAACTTCGAACCTATGATTTGCAACCCTTCGGAGATTCATCTCCTTCTACAGGAATCTCAATCGATGAAGGGTTTGTTGTTGTTGCAAGCGATGGAACAGGACGACAATTGGCTCATCTCGATATCGACGGTGGGTATCAATGGATTACATCGATGACAAGGGAAGGAACAACTACACCCATTTCTGTGATGGCTCCTGCCTTTGGCATTCAACGTCTTGGAGATGTGTTGGTGTTTGATGTTGTGTATCGAGGAGCGGATGCTACGCTGTTCGGGTATACACTTTCAACAGGCAATGTACAAGAATTGAGCGCAAGCATTCTTGCACCGGGACACAGTCTTGATGTGGTTAGCGATGGGCACTTGATTTGGTTCGATTGTGTTCTTGCTACAACTGGGATGGAGATTTGTCAAACCGATGGGACTGCTTCTGGTACAACATTGACTGTCGATTTGATGCCAGGAATAAGCTCGAGTCAACCTAGAGCGTTGGCATCTGTTGATTCAAACGTGTATGTGCTTGCTCAAGGAATTGACTTCACTGGGACAAATAGCGGCCATTCCCTCTGGTCGATTGACGGCTTTTCAGCAGAGTTAGCGCTTGACGTTTGGAGTGGTACTGGAAACAATTCCAATGCTGGAACCTAT
>TARA_B100001113_G_scaffold58814_1_pt1 | contig 13047 bp, 12 predicted proteins | sample TARA_B100001113 | Tara Oceans TARA_B100001113 (sample SAMEA2622402) | marine metagenome | biome: marine biome (ENVO:00000447); feature: deep chlorophyll maximum layer (ENVO:xxxxxxxx); material: "saline water (ENVO:00002010), including plankton (ENVO:xxxxxxxx)" | depth 50 m | reverse complement strand
CGTTAGATGATGACATAGTTCCGTTAGATGATGACATAGTTCCGTTAAATGATGACATAGTTCCGTTAAATGATGACATAGTTCCGTTTTGGATATTTTGTGAGTAAATCTGTGAGGGATTTGTGAGTAAATTGTGAGGGAGTAGTGAGTAACTTTTTGGATCTATCTCTATTTTGTTTTTTGATGCAATATACACGTCCAACTCTTGTTTTAGGTATTCTATTGATACCTCTGACAGTAACGTTTTGCATGTATTTTTTTTTCTAAGATGATCGTAATATTTGGTTCGTATGTTTGTATTGAATCCACATCGCTTACAGCTGTAATTCACCATTGTTTTAATGTATTGTTATATTTTTAAATACAGATTTTGAAATATCCTTTTTGGATATAAAATATCCATTTTGGATATCCAGGGGGGGGAGAAAAAATAAAATCTCATGTTTCATTCTGAAAATAAAAAAAACAAGTAGGTTAACCGACCTATCCCATATTTTGCGTTACACCTGATAACACCTTTTTCTGACATTTTTTTTGATTTTATAAAACCCGTAACTTTCCGTAACAGGTAACAACTTACAAAATCCATAGGTCAATCATAGGTACCCTAAAAATATAAATTCTAAAAAAAAAATGTCATCATGTCATCATGTCATCATGTCATCATGTCATCATTTCAACGGATTTATATAATTTTCCATCCAGTGATAACTTCCTTGTTGAGAAGATATTGAATGACACATTCTTTTTGCTACCTTTTCCTGCTCTTCTCCTGACTTACTTCTTAAATTTAAATCTTTACGACTTATGTAAATATGTCTAAATAATGTAAGTGAAAAATCATTATTATTTAACAATTTCCGCAACACACCATTGGCCCAATCATTATAAGCACGGCGTGAGTTATATTTTTTGCCTTTTTTAGATAAAAAAAGATACTTTCTTTCTGGTTCTTTTTCTAACATTTCTCTTATTGTGAGTGATACTGATTTTGGCAAATCAAATCTTTGTACGTTATATGATTTTACAGTTTTATAATCTTGTAAAACAAGTGTAATCACTCCATTTTTAGATTTTGGTACTATTATATAATTATCTTTTATAGTATCTTTATCAGATACTTCCTCTGATAATTCCTTTATTTTTTTTTTGGTCATATTTGAAGACTTTGGCATAATTTTTCTTGTTTTTTTATTCTTTTTTAAAGGGTCTGATCTCAATATAAGAGTTGAATAAAAATCATTTGCACGAATAGGTGGCATCTCAGTATATAATTGCAACAATAGTAATTCAGGAGTTCCTTTGTGGGACTTCAAAAGACTATCTCTTATTTTACATATCTCTTCAAATGTCATAAACCCGTTCCTTTGTTTTTCAGTTGGTTCGTTTTTCCTATAATGTGCTCTTTTTTTCTCTCTAATTAAATCAGATTCACGTTTCCACATATCATATATTTCTAATTCTTTCAAAGATTGATTATAGGTAAAAATAGACATCATTGCAGTCATATATCCTGGACCACCTGAAAACTTACTTAGTTTTTTGGCGAATTCTTCGGGATGTTGTATAATACAATACAAATTGTAACCTTTGTTGTCGCAATCTTTCCATATTTCTGTTTGTATTAAATCTAAACGTCTTAAATATCGTTCCTTAGTTTCTTCATTCAAAAATCTAGTTGTATTGATACTGTTTAATATCTTTTCATCACTGAAGTCTTCGTTATATTTCATACTTAGTATTACAATACAAATTATATACACGCAAAAGTATGTAGTACATTTCTTCAATTTATTTTATTGAATTTTTAAAAGTTAAGATATTGCTTATATGCTCTATAAATCTAAATATGACTAATAAAACCAGACTAAACAATCATCTTAAAAAACGCCAAATTAAGGAGAGAACAGAGGTTGTTCAAGCCGAATTGATTGAGTTGCAAACCAAATCAGGAAACAAACTTGAAAATTACTACATGAATGTAAAAAATCTTGACGAAGATGCTCTTACTATGTTCTGGAAACCAAAACAAGCTGCAAATAATGCAGCAGATGGATATGAGATGATACAGGCTGCAGTTGACGGATACAAAGATGTTCTAGAAAGTCTTACAAAAGGTTATAATGCAGTACAATCAGCAAATGACACATTTACAGACTCAGATTGGATTGAAGTTCAAAACAAACTGGATCAAATTGTAGCGGGTATAAAAACAACCTCACGATTTACAGAGTTCAATGGACAAAATCTCATTGACGGTGAATATAAAAGTTCAACAAAGAGTAACAAAGCAACTTTTCTAGTAGGTGTAAAACCAACTGATGTTGTAGTATTTGAACCTGCAAATATGAGTCCAGGTACATTGGGTAAAATAACTCTAGATTCACCATTGATCGCTCAAGATGGAATTACAGAAGTTCAAGAAGTATTTATTACTCATTTTACATCTAGAGGACACGAAGGAGTTGTATTGCCTGTTGTATCAACTGATATTGCACAAATTGCATTGAATACAATAACAAGTGCGATTCAATTTTTAAAAGAGACATTATCTTCCGCAAGTCTAACACAAGACGATCTTTTAAGGATAAAAGGCTTCATGGAAACAAAAGCCAAAAAGGGTGAAAGCTTTTTAAATCAATTTAAAAGTGATAGAGCATTAGAACTTGCCAATGAACTTGAAGACTTGGAAGGACAATTAGAACTTTTAAATACAATGGGGAATTGATTTAACACTAAATATTCAAAACATAGCTCCTTCTTGAATAAGAAAAAAAGATTTAAATTTCTCAATTTTTTTAAAAAACGAATAAAAACTCTAATAAATACTATATTATCTAAGAAGAGTTCTGAGTAAATGTAACTTTATATGATGGGATACCCAGTTTATTACTACTTGATTTGTTTACTAATTATAAATCGTGATATTCAATGTATCTCATATAATATTTTTGCTGTTTCTATGTGAATGTTTCTGTAATATTCTGCAATATACTATTCGGTTCTTTTAATTGTACGTGTATATATATAAAATCAATAAATTAAATACTATTTATGTATTTGATTAGGAGGGCTGGAAAAATTCATTATCCAACAATGATTTCTCATTTTAGAAGAATGAGTACAAAAAGGGATAAACTAGTTAGTCCTCCTATTGTATATGTAAAAGGAGAAGAAATGACAAGATATGTTGGACAGCTTATGATTTCGAAATGGATAGAGCCACATATAGATATCTCTTCATGGGAATTTTACGATCTAAGTTGTAAGACCCGTGATAATACTAACGATCAAATATTAAAAGATGTAATCGAAGCGGGAAAACGTATACGTTCTATTTTTAAAGAACCAACAATAACTCCTACTGAAGATCAAATTAAATCACTAAATTTATCAGGACCTTTACCATCACCAAATGGAGCCATGAGAAAGGGGTGGAATGGAATTACAATAAGTAGAGATACAATTCACTTGGACGGGATAGATTTGGGATATAAAGACCCTGTTATGTTTGAAAGACATGCAGTAGGTGGGGAATACGAAGCTGGTTGGAAACAAGTTAATAAAGGAAAAGTAATCACTACTTTCTATCCAGATAATCCTAATGATTATCCAGTTATTGTTGATCACCGTAGACTTCACAACGAAAAAAACGTAGTCGTAGTATACCATAATCCTCTTGATAATGTTGCAAAATTAGCAGACCAATTTTTTGAAAGGACATTAAAAGCAGGAATCACACCATACGTAGTAACCAAAAAAACTGTATTTAAATGGCAAGAAGAATTTTGGAACATACACAAAAGGGTTTTCAAAGAAAAATATGAATCAAAATTTAAAGAGAAAGGATTGCTTAAAGAAACAGGTGGTGAATTGAAACACATAATATCTGATGCAGCTACAATTCAAATCATAAAATGGAATAAAGGTGGTTTTGGAATGTCTGCTCATAATTATGACGGTGACATGCTTACAGATGAGGTTGCACAAGTTCATCGTTCTCCAGGATTTGTTACATCAAATTTAATTGGAGAAAATGAAGATGGGGCGATAATAAAAGAGTTCGAAGCATCTCATGGAACAGTCACAGATATGTGGAATGCACATTTAAATGGGAAAAATACGTCTTTTAATCCACTTGGAATGGCAGAAGCCCTTCTGGGAGCATTGACTTATTCTTCTGTAACACATCAAAGTAAAGAGGATTCAATACAAATGGAAAAATTCATAAATACATTAAGAAATTCTATAAATTTTTGTTTCAAAATTGGAAAAGGCACAAAGGACATTTCAGGTTCAAATGGACTTACAACAGAAGAATTTATTGAAAAAGTTTGTTTTTATATGAAAAATGGCATTCCAAATGAGGAACACAATCACAATGTAATAAATATTGGTGAAGAAGATATAAAAGCCCAGGTCGATATTAAAAAAATAGAAGAAATGTTCAATGATTTTGATATTGATAAAAATGGCTCTATAAACAAAGAAGAATTTACAAAAATGATGGTAAAACTAAGGCTTGCACCTCTTTTAATTGAATAATTATAGTTATGTATTGATAATAAATCCAATTTTCTGCGACCCATGATTATAAAAATGATTGTGAATTATTTTATAAAGCTAAAATATCAAAAATTATAATATAATGTCTATTCTAAGCAACAGTCAAACAGAAAATATTGAAGTATTAGAAAAATGGGATACATATCATCCGTGGAGTGATAAATCAAAAGATATACTATTTGATTCTAAATCAGGCAGTGGTGTAGGAAATGGCGAAGAAAAATTGAAAAAAGAACTTGGTAATACAACATCATTAGGAGGTCAAAATAGTAGTGTTGATATAATACAAGATCCAGTTCTAGGGGATATAAGTGTAAAAGATATGACGAAGGATGATTGTACATTAGGCACGGAATGTACCAAAATTATGAGAGAGATTTTTAGAAAAATACCAAACTTGTTTGTTTGTTGGGCTGATGAGTATAAATCAAGATGTGAATTGGCAAAAGAATATTACAATGCTATCGACCAAAAATACGGTAAAGCAAAATTGACATTAAAAGAAGGTATTGATAAGCATGAACTTGCTGATGGAGGTAAGAAGAAGCCAGGTTCGGGTAATTGGCATAAATTAGTACAATTATTAGAAAAACTAAAACAAGATAAAAAAAATTATGATTCCGAATATAAAAGTCTTTCTTCAGACTTTATCATCTATATTATTAAAAATTTAGGTGATAAATCATTACAAGATCTGATGAATGATTGTGTTCGTAAGGAAGCGACTGAAAAAACATTAATTATAGTTCATAGAGATAAAGGGTGGTTAATTGTAAATGATACTACCCGTTTAACTTGTCCTCGTATTACAAGAGGTGCTCCTAGAATAAATTATAGTTGATTATTTAAATCATGTATCAAATTTGAAAGAATAAATGAGAATTTGGGCGGAACCGCATTTCCTATTTGCCTATACATAGATGATATGGAACCTTCAAACATAAAATTATCTGGAAATGTTTGAATTCTAGCATATTCTCGAACAGTCATTCGCCTTTTTCCACTTGGATGTACATTTATAACTGGACCACCAGTTCCACCCCCTCTTCCGGTGATAGTTGGTCCAATTTTATCCCAATCTAATTGTCTATTGCCCATATGGCCATTGATTTTTACTTTGTGTTTTGTTCCAATATGTTGTATTTTTTCATTATATTCGATTGGTAAATCTCCAATCGCATCTCTTAATGTTTTTGTAATTTCTTGCTTTTCATTTGGCCACTTGAAAATTATATTTTTAGAAATATCGTTTCGCAGTCCTATGAATATTACTCTTTCTCTATTTTGTGGTATATCATACCATTTTACTTTAAATAATTTTGTATTTACTTGATAACCACACTTTTCTAAATCAGAAACGATCATTTTAAATACCTTTCCTTTATGATTTTTCTTATCTTCTTTATTTTCATATCCTCCTAAACTTAATATACCTTTTACATTTTCAAATATAAAATATTTTGGATTTTTTTGTTTCAATAATCTGACCAATTCTAAATATAATGTATTTCGGGAATCCTCCTCAACTCTATTAAAATTTGCAATACTAAATCCTTGACATGGGAATCCGCCTGTAAGTATATCACAATCTGGAATAGTTTCAATTTTTTTTATATCTTCACAAACGGGTTTTAATTTTAGATTTTTTTCATAAGTATCACATGCACATTTATCAAAATCATTTGCATACACAACATCGAATTTATCTGGCTGTTTATGAAATGCATAATCAAGCCCCCCACAACCGGCAAACATAGATGCAACTTTAAGTACCATTTCTGTTGATTTATATATTATTTTTAAATTTGAAATCATTTTTATCTTTAATAAATCCAATTTATTAAGTAAATTTAATGATAGCAATACCAAGTATATTTTTGGAAAAAATTTTATATTCAATCGATTTGAGCATCGGAGGAAGTCCACCCGGCTAATCCGCCGCGACTGGTAACATTTCAGTTACATCTGCGGATAATCCATTCAAAAATGCAGTACACGATTCTATATATAGAAGTTGCCCATTATAATTTTCATTAAAATACAAAAAAACACCTTCATTGTTTGAAAATGGATTTTCAGTATTAGACCAAACAAGTAAACGATATACAGAAGAACCATCTACAAATCCATCCGTATACCATCCTGAAAGTCCATGAAGTGTAATATTGTCGGGTTCTTTATCAAAAACAAAATACACACCAGTCACAAACCCGTATCCAGTATAGATTATTTGATTTTGATCATTTAAAATAAAATTTGCTATATGTTGCGGTTCTGGTTCGGGTTCTGTTAATGTTAATGTATATCCTGATCTTTTAACAAGAGAACCAGCTAAAAAATCTAATGCCATTTGATTTACATCAGATACACCAATTATGTAATTTGGATTTCGCATAGCAAGATTCAATACATAATCATCATCTAATTCATAGCCAGGGACATTATTTATATGGGCTTGTAAAAAAACTAAATCATTTGATGTAATAACAAGATCTTCATCAAAATCTCCTACATTAATCATTATTATAATAGTTATGTTTGAATACAGTCTAAATTATTTCACAATTTATAATATTATGTAGTGATAAGATTTAGCAGTTTTGATGAACTTCTAGTAAATTATTTGTTTTATTTTTTAATATCTTTTCAATGTCTTCACATAATTTTTTTTTTAAATTCATATTATCGTCATCATAATATTTTTGGAAATTCTGATAATTTTTTTTTTCTTCTTCTGATAACTTATCTGCACCACCTTCATATGTAAAAAACATATCCATTTCATTATATGTTCTATCTATCATATCTAAAAAACACTCTTCTTTCTTCATGTAAGACCATTTATTGTTCTTTAAAACACGAATGTTCGTATCATCAATATTTGAAGAAGATACAGTTCTATTTTTTTCAAAGTATATTTTAAATAAAAGTGAATTAACCATCATGTAAGGTTTTTTTATACTATTTAATAATTCTTCACTACTTAAGAAACTAGTATCTTCCATGCCAAAATATTTCATATCTTTTATATCTTCCTCTAAGATAGGGTCTTCATCTTCGTTGTCATCTGTTTCGATAGCAGTTTTTACGACACTTTCACTATTGTTATTTTGATCTATGACATGTACATCAAGATTTTCAATTTCTATATTATTATTTTCGATGTTCAAATTTACAAGTTGTTCCTCAGTGTTTATAGGTTTGTTGATACAGGTTTTTTGATGACGACTTTTACCTTGTCTTGATGCGTATGTTTTATCACAATAGGAACATTTGTATCTTTTATTCATAACCCTTTATTATATTAGATACTCGTTTTGAAAATTTAAATATGTTCACACTTTATATCTTAAAAAATAAACTTCAAAAAAAAAATATATACTTTATATATCACGGTAAATTATATACGTTATATATCATGGTAAAATAACATTATTAGATGTAATGCTAATATGATTAAACAATTTGTCAATAAAAATATCAAATGGGTTTGTCATCATGCACATATTGATAAATCACAGCTTATTAGTAAAAATTTGCTTGATAAATCGAACAGTCATATGTGTGAGAAGTGGTATATTATGAAAGACTTAAAAAAGGACTATACAAGAACTTCTCTTCGTGATAGGATGAATAAAACCATTCAAGGAATAACATCTCAAAATTGTAATCATATTAGGACGTTTATAGATGTAGATAATACAGTTGGCTTAATGTGTATTGAAGAAGCACTTAAAATTAAAAATACATGGGCTGATAAAGGAGTAACTATTCAACTTGCAACACAACCATTAGAAGGTCTCGCTGGAAAATCTGAAAATATAAAATTATTTGAAAAAGCAGCTGAAATGTGTGATATAGTTGGCTGTTTACCAAGTAGAGATAAAAGCAATGCAGATGAACATTTAGATATTGCTTTTCGTACAGCAGAAAGATTACAAAAGCCAATTGAAGCACATTTGGATCAATTAAACATACCAATTGAAAATGAAACAGAGAATTTTTGTAAATTTGTCGATAAATATAATTATAAAGGCAAGGCAAGGAGTGTTCATTCAATTAGTTTAGCGTGTAAACCAATTGACGAACAAAGAGATATAGCACAATATTTATGTAAATTAGACATAGGAGTTATAATATGTCCTTCTGCTGCTATATCTATGACTCAACACTCCGAATATACATCTCCTATTCATAATTCTATCGCTCCACTAAGAACTCTTTTAGAATCAGGAGTAAATGTAGGTCTTGGAATTGATAATATAAATGACTTATTTATGCCATTTTGTGATGGAAACCTTGAGTTTGAATTAAGATTATTAGGAGAAGCGACAAGATATTACGATTTAGATATACTTAAAAAAATTGCCGAAAATAAAATGGGTTTTTAATAATTTAAATACAATATTATGTACATTACATATATTTGCATGTATATTCATACAACATCTAGAAGAATAATTTCTGCATTAAATAGGAATTATTCCTCTAATTTAAAAGACAAAATTAAAGAAATTATACCTCTTAGAAAAGAGAAGTATAATAAATTGAAACGTTTGCATGGTGATAAAGTAATAGATAATGTATCAATAGATCAAGTTCTAGGTGGAATGAGGGGTATTAAATCGATGCATTGGGATGTTTCTAATCTTGATCCTGAAAAGGGAATTACATTTTATAACAAGACAATAAATGATTTAAGAGATGAGTTACCAAAACATTTTTACCCTATAAAAAAAATAGACGTAGCTAAAAAAGTTATCCCAAAATTATCAGATGAACCTATGGCTGAATCATTATTGTGGTTTCTATTAACAGGTGATATACCAACTCCAATTGAATCTCTAAAATTAAAAGATGATTTACAAAATAGACCTTTGTTGTCTGAAAATATAAAGAAAATGATATCACAGTTCCCAGATAATATGCACCCTATGACTCAACTCTCTACAGTAATATTACTTATGCAAAAAGACTCTTTATTTTTCAAAGAATATAGTAAAGGATTATCAAAAAATGATCATTGGGACTATACGTATGAAGATGTTATGAATATTATTGCAGTATTACCTGAAGTATGTGCTCTTATATACACCAATAAATATAAAGTAAAACCACTTGATGTATATAACGAGTCATCTGATTTAATTGGTAGATTTTGTCAATTAATGGGGTTTGACGATGAAAATTTTCATGATTTTATGAGACTATACATGATAATTCATTGTGATCATGAGGGTGGAAATGCATCTGCACATACATGCAGATTAGTAGGTTCTACTTTAGCAGATCCATATTTGTCATTGGCATCATCAATGAATGCATTGGCAGGACCGTTGCATGGTTTAGCAAATCAAGAAGTTTTAAAATGGTTAATCGATTTACAAAATAAATTAAATAAAGAGAAAAAAGAAGTAAATCCTGAAACTATTACTGATTTCGCATTAAATACATTAAAAGAAGGAAAAGTAATACCTGGATATGGACATGCTGTTTTAAGACAAACTGATCCTAGATATCTATGTCAACGTGATTTTGCACAGAAAAATTTTCCAGATTATGAATTATTTAAGTTAGTTGATACTATATATGAAGTAATGCCATCTATATTAAAGGATCATGGTAAGGTTAAAAATCCATACCCTAATGTTGATTCACATAGTGGCATCATGTTGAAATATTATGGTTTAAAAGAATATGAATATTACACTGTTCTTTTTGGACTAGGAAGAACTTTTGGTGTACTATCACAATTATTTTGGGATCGTGCACTAAATGTACCATTAGAAAGACCTAAAAGCCTATCTTTACAAAAAATAAATGACACTGTCACAAAGCAACTTTATGAAAAGAGTTTAAACAAAATAATATGATAATTTATATGTTTTTATCCAGATGAGACGAAAGAATCTAAACTTTCAGTATCTAGTTTTCCAACTGTTTTAGTCCAATTTGTCCCGGTACTACCGAATCCACCTTCACCTCTTTTGGATTCTTTAAATTCGTCGGGTGAGTTCACCGTATGAACTGTAATAGGGGATGCATCATAAGAAACAATCTGACACAACCTAGCATTCTTTTCAATCTTATATTCCTTATCAGAAAGATTATCTACAACCAACATTAATTCACCTCTATAACCATAATCAATCAAACCAATTGAGTTCGATTGACGCAATGGGGTCTTACTCCCCATTGAACTTCGGGGTAACACAAAATATCCTCTCGGGATATTATCGTTAAATTGGGGTTGACACTTAATACCCAATGGAATCTTATAACTAATTGCCTTTGGTGGAACAATCATATCATTGGGGCATAAAACGTCTAACCCTGAATCAAATCGTGTTGAATTATTTTTTGTGTAATCTTTATAGTATTCGAGTACATCATTCGCTTTATTGATAACGTGAATAAACAAATCCATTTTAAACGTGGTACAAAGTTAAATTACTTTGAGATCATTTTTATAACTTAGATATAAAAATGATTGTAGAATGCTTACATTTATTAAAACTTATATAAAATTAATACATTGATTTAATAAGAATGGAGTTTCCTACATTATATAAACTTGATTCTAAAAACAATGTTAGGGTATGGAAAATTACTGTAGAAGATAATGGGTCGTCTGCTTACATTTTTACAGAATCAGGAATGTTAAATGGTAAAATAAGAAAGACCGAACCAACTATTGTTACAAAGGGTAAGAATCAAGGTAAAATTAATGAGACATCTTACCTAGAACAAGCAATCAATGATGCGACCTCTAAATTTAATAAGAAAAAGCGTTCAGACCAACTATCGGAAAAAATGCCCTTAACTACGCAAAAGAATACAAACAAAGTTTTCAGACCTATGTTAGCGAATAAATATGACCCAAAAAATGTTTCATTTCCATATGTATTACAACCAAAATTAGATGGGGTAAGGTGTAATGTTCATTTTAAATCGGGGGTTCCTACTCTATTTAGTAGAACTGGGAAGGAGTTCTATAACTTACAAGATATTAGAAATTCATTGCAAAAAAAACCGTACAGTGATTCTATTATACTAGATGGCGAAATTGGGTGCTTTGGCAAGGATCCAGAGTTATCATTTCAAGAAGCAACAGGACTAATCAAAAGAAAAAAGACCTCTGAAAAGGCGTTAGAAGAGAATTTCTTAGATTATGTATTATATGATATTTATGTCAAGGATCAACCCAACTTAAGTTTTGAAAATAGATGGGGTATTCTTGTTGATTTTCATAATAAACTAGACAATGAGTCAAAAAAACACATTAAACTTTGTTGTGGTCCAAAACTGGTGTATGCTAAAGATAAAAAAACGATTGATAAAACTTTAGAACATTATTTGGACAAAGGCTTTGAAGGTTTGATGCTTAGAAAACCGGAAGACCCTTATGGTGTTGATAAGAGACCCAAGGGTCTATTAAAATACAAGAAATTTCAAGATGCTGAATTTGAAATTGTGGGTTTTAAAAGTGGTAAAGGACAAGATGCAAACACTATAATATTTACGTGTAAAACGAAAGACAATAAACTATTTGATGTAAGACCCAAAGGTACCTTAGAAGAAAGAAAAGAGATGTTATTAAATGGTGAAAGTTACCTTAACAAGAATTTGACTGTTAAATTTTTCGAATTAACAGATAGAGGGGTTCCTCGTTTTCCTGTTGGAATATCATTAAGAGATTATGAGTAAATTTATAATTGATATTATATGAATCTTTTTTCTTTTGTAAAACGATTCTTTATGTATTTTTCATGTAAAAATAAACTACCCAAAACAATTATTGTTATATTTCCAGGTTTTGGATTCTCTCCAAAAGATTATGATGATATTTTACCTAAAAAAACAGCAAAAATATATATTGATATTTGGACAGAAGATGAATTAAATAATATAAAGAAAAGTAGTTTAGAAAATAAACAGAACTATGAAGAATGGATGGAACAAATCGTTTCTAGATCTAAAGATATTCTTTTTTTAGAATTAAAAAAATACGATCATGTATTGCCAAAAACGATATACTTTACTCATTCAATTGGTTCTGTTATTGGAGAAAGATTAAAATCATATGCAGATATTATAATATCATATGGAGGTGTTATCGAACCTTCTCATATTAAAACACTTAATTTACTTGGAACAGAAGATAAAATTGCTACTATGAAATATGATATTTGGCCAAAAAATGCGAAACCTATATTAAATGCAAATCATTTCAGTTGTGTATCATTTGAAAGTAAAAATCTTACCAACAAATGGATTAAAGAGATGAAATATTCACAAACAGTTGAAAAGAACAATTATAATGATAAAAGACTATTAATTAAGAGTGAGATTGAAACTTTTATAAATTTTAATATTATAAAGAAGGGATGCTAAATAAAAATATTTAAGACAAATATATAGAATATATATATGTTGCTTCCATAGCTCAGTGGTAGAGCACCTCACTAGTAATGAGAAGGT
>TARA_B100001113_G_scaffold87891_1_pt1 | contig 13062 bp, 9 predicted proteins | sample TARA_B100001113 | Tara Oceans TARA_B100001113 (sample SAMEA2622402) | marine metagenome | biome: marine biome (ENVO:00000447); feature: deep chlorophyll maximum layer (ENVO:xxxxxxxx); material: "saline water (ENVO:00002010), including plankton (ENVO:xxxxxxxx)" | depth 50 m | reverse complement strand
AAATCATACATTAACCTCGATAACTGCAAATCAAGAGTATGACAGCAGAGTGCCGGGTGAGTCTGATCAAAGCTCAAGAGACTTTTTTCATTGGTTAATTAAAGAAGAATCAGACCAATTCTCTCAAGAATTAAGACTAACAAGTAATGCTACAGATAAAAGCCAATACACTATTGGTTTCTACTACCAAGCAACTGATACTCATAATACTACTAATTTAGGACGATATTATGTTGCTGAATGGGGTGCTGCCCTAGGAATTGGAACATCAAATTTGGCTTTAACAAGACCTTTAATTTTAGATGCTGATTCTATGTCTATTTTTGCAACCATGACATTTTTTGTATCAGACAAACTTCATGTTACAACAGGTCTTAGACATACAGATGTTGATAAAGACTATCAAAGAACAAGTGGAATTGGTCTAAATGGGACTCATACCTTTGATGACTTTAATTTAGATTTTGCTCATGAGGGAGAAGGAACACTTCTTCAAGATTCATATAGTGAAAGTGCAACCCTTCCATCTTTAATGGTTCAATATTTTAAAGATGAGAATTCTATGATCTATGCATCTTATTCAGATGGTTTTAAAGCAGGAGGCTATGAAGCGCTTGGTACCGCTAATCCAAATAACGGTCTCTATAATTCAGAAGGTGTAAATGCTACAGAGTTTGGATATAAAACTAGTAATGAAAAAATGAAGATGGCTGTTAATTACTTTAATTCAAAATATGATGGCAATCAGTTAAGTCAATATGTTTATCCAGAAATGGGTGCTCCATATACTACTACTTCAAATGTACCGAGTACAAATAAAGGTTTTGAATTAGAATTAAGCTATCTTATCTCTGATTCAGTCATTGCAGACCTATCATTTACACAACTTGATGCTACATACGACAACTATGCAGGCGGGACTTGTGCAGCTGGTGTATCACCTCCAGTAGGACAAACAGGTTGTAACTATACAGGCAGAACCTTACTGCATGCTCCTGAAAATACTGGTTTATTTACATTGACCTCTGAAAATGAGATGTCTGGTGGAATGATGAGAGAATCATCTATTTCAGTATACTGGACGGATGATCAGTGGCATAACACTGACTACAATGTTAATAGCCAAGAAGAAGGCTTTAGTAAAATTGATGCTCGTATGCAATTTTCTAAAGATGATTGGTATGTTGCTCTTTTAGGTAAAAACTTAACAGATGAATATACCAGTAGTTGGAATCAACAAACAGCATATACTTTAGGTACTGGACAGTTTGCAATTCTTGAAAGAACTAGAAGTATTGCAGTTCAATTTGGCAAAAACTTTTAATAACTTTTTATCCCCTAAGAAGTAATTGAAATTTAAAAGGGCTATTTAAATAGCCCTTTTTTTATGCCTTAGAAGCAATATCTCTTGCTTCTTTTGATGAAATACCTAAGATTCTTAATTTTGCCTCAATAGCTTGCTGTATTGTTTTATTGGTATTTTTTCCTTGAGATATCATTATTAATGCATTGCGATTAATAGACTGCATATTTGCAAGCAGATTATCATTTATTTTTGTGTCATATATTTTCTTTGATAATCCAAATTCTATATGCGCAATTAAACTTTTATTGTAACCTCTAAGAATGACAGGAACTTTGCCACGAATATGAAATGCATCAATTATTACTTTTAATAACAAAGGATCTTCTGAGCACTTAATTAAGTTAACTTTTGTTGCATGAGCAAATAATATCGCTGGATTATCTTTTGCTGAAGACCAATCTATTTCATAAGAGTCCACTATTTCAATAAGAATCCTTTCACCTATGGCATCAAGTAATTCTTCCTTGTTTTTAAAATGGTAATAAAAAGTTCCATTAGCCACCTTTGCAACTTTAGTAATCTCAAGAATTGAAGCGGCGTCTCTGCCATACTTTGCTATGACCTTTATTGCAGATTTTATAATATCTTCTCTAGTCTTATCTTTTACCGCATTTTTAACTCTAATTTTATTCATATTTAGATATATTATCTTTAATTATTGTTTTGTAAAATCAGAAATTATAGTATGATTTGAGACCTTTCTCAGTTTATAAAGATTTTTTGGAGATATAACATGCCTTTAAATTCAGTTAACGATATGCAATTAGAAGAATATCAAGAGCTCTTTAAAGACTTTTTTGTATTTAAACGCAAAAATGGTATTTTAGAAATAAGAATGCATACAGATGGCAAAGAAGCTAAATGGAGCAAAGAGTTACACAGAGCCCTTCCTCAAATATTTCCAATAATTGGTGCAGATAGAAAAAATGAAGTAATTATTCTAACTGGAACTGGTGACTTTTGGTTAAGAGAATTTGATAAAGAAAGTTGGGCTGAAATAGAAAAAGATAATAAAACATTTAGAAAAGAAAACTACGATTGGGAATATCTAGATGCTCATAAATTATGTGAAAATTTATTATGGAATATTGATGTTCCAATTATTTCAGTTATAAATGGTCCTGGGTTCCATACTGAATTCCCATTATTATGTGATATAACCCTTTGCGCAAATACTACAAAATTTTTTGAAGGTCATCTTAAAGTTGGCTTAGTGCCTGGAGATGGACAATTTTTAGTATTTCAAAAATTACTTGGATTAAAAAGAGCGAATTGGTTTATGTATACTTCAGAATCATTTGATGCAAAACAAGCTTTAGAATGGGGGGTTGTTAATGAAGTTCATACCAAAGAAAAACTTCTTGATCGAGCATGGGAGCTTGCAGAAAGCATGATGAACATAGACCGTGTTACTCGAAGAGTGACAGCAGCAGTAGCGAGAAGATATTGGAAGCGAATTTTCACTGATGATTTTTCTCATCACATAACTAGCGAAATGTATGCCATGATGACAAGTGATATAAAAAATCATGGTCATGGCGATCAAGATCTTCCAGAAATGTTTGATGATCTTAAAAAAGAATAGCTCTTATTTATGCAAGCCAAAACATATAACATATACGGCTGGTACGTAGCATTTGTATTATTGATTGGATTTACTTTTTCTTTTATTGATCGACAGGTTTTAAATTTATTAGTAGTTCCAATACAGAATGATTTAAATATTACAGATACACAAATAAGTGCATTACAAGGATTGGCTTTTGTTCTAACTTATGTGGGATTGTGTATTCCAATAGGAAGACTCGTGGATAAATCTCATAGGATTGCTGTGATGATTATTGGACTCTTAGTATGGAGTATTGCAACAATAGCATGCGGATTTTCTAAAAATTATGTCAGCATGTTTATTGCAAGAATGGGTATTGGCGCTGGTGAGTCAACTGTACATCCTGGCTCTATTTCTATTTTAGGTGATTACTTTGATTCAGATAAAATTGCATCTCCAATGAGCGTCTATCTTTTAGGCCCATACCTGGGAGCTGGAATTGCAATGATATTTGGGGCACAGGTTCTTGATTGGACTTCACAAATGGATAGTAATGTTATTTTACCTTTAGTTGGTGAAGTAGCTCCATGGCAACTAACATTTATTGCAGTTGGCTTACCTGGAATACTGGTAGCTGCTTTATTTTTAACTATTCGTGAACCACAACGAAAAATCCCTGAGGTTGATTCAAAGGAGGTTCCTTCTTTTAAAAAGATTGCTCAATACATAAAAAAAAATTGGCAAGTATATAGTGCAATTATTATAGGTAATTCCTGTCTAATAATACTACTTTATGGGCTTCAATCATGGGTCCCTACTATGTTACTGAGAGTATATGAATGGGATTTAATCCAATCAGGACGGGTTTATGGATTAATAGCGATGTTAGCTGGTTCTGCAGGAGTTCTATCAGGACCATTTGTTTTAAAGCTAATGACTGGCAGAAGTATTAATGCGCCCCACTTTAAATTAGCAATTTTTGGTATCTCAATGGCATCTATTAGTTTAATCATGTTGCCTTTTCAAGCAAATGTTAATATCGCTCTAGTCTTTGTTGCGTTTGCTAGTTTCTTTGTAACCCTTCCGCTAGCAGGAACATCAAGCGCAATGGTTATAGTCTCTCCGAATCGAATAAGAGGTGTAATAACTGGTATTTATGTAGTTGTAACTAGCGTGTTTGGCCTAGTCTTAGGACCTTTTCTAGTAGCTTCTAGTACAGATTTTATTTTTCAAGATCCAAATTCTGTAGCGAAGTCTCTTGCTTTAGTTTCAATTTTAATTGGTCCTATTGGAATTTTCTTTATGTTAAAGGGTGTTAATTACTTTGGAGAAATGAAAAATGTCTAAGAAATTAAGTTATGCAAGTGGCGCCTCTGATAAACCTTTATTGGGAAGTACTATAGGTCAAGTATTTGATGATATTTCTAATAAATTTTCTGAAAGAGAGGCCGTTGTTTCTGTTCATCAGAATATAAGATTTACATATGCTGAATTGGCTATAAAAGTAAATGAATTAGCTAAGGCGTTTATAAGCTCTGGTTTAAAAAAAGGTGATCGAGTAGGTATTTGGTCTTCTAATAATGCCGAGTGGGTATTAACTCAATATGCGGCTGCTAAGGCAGGTATTATTTTGGTAACTATTAATCCCGCATATCGCTCACATGAACTAGATTATGTTTTAGGTCAATCTGGTTGCAAAGGTCTAGTTTTTCAAAATCAATTTAAAACTTCAGATTATGAATCAATGATTTGTGAAATTGTACCTGAAGTAAAAGATTCGATGCCAGGTAAAATTCAATCAAATAAATTTAATAATCTAACTACAATAATTTCAATGACTGCATCTGAAATAAAGGGTATTTATGATTGGGAAGATTTTATAGCTTTAGAAAAAAATATTGATGATAAGGAATTGCAAGATCGTCAAGATAATCAAGATATAGATGATGCTATTAATATTCAATATACAAGCGGAACAACTGGATTCCCCAAAGGAGCGACTTTAAGTCATCACAATATCCTTAACAATGGTTACTTTACAGGTGCAACTATGCATTTTACAGAGAAAGATAGACTTGTAGTTCCTGTACCTCTATATCATTGTTTTGGGATGGTTTTAGCTAACCTTGCATGTCTTACTCATGGTGCTTGTGCAATTTATCCTAGTGAGGGTTTTGAACCAGATACTGCACTTAAAGCAGTAGAGAATGAACAGGCAACTGCATTATATGGTGTGCCAACGATGTTTATTGCAGAGCTTGCACTTCCAAACTTTAATGAATATAACTTAAAAACTTTGAGAACTGGTCTTATGGCTGGATCACCTTGTCCTATCGAAACAATGAAAAAAGTTGTTGAATTAATGCACATGTCAGATGTTGAAATAGCATATGGAATGACCGAAACAAGTCCGGTAAGTTTTCAAACCAAAATTGATTCTCCAATGGAGAAACGTGTTAGTACAGTTGGGAGTGTTCATCCTCATGTACAAGTAAAAATTATTGACTCTGAATCAGGGAAAACCTGCCCTATTGGAGAAACTGGAGAGTTATGTACAAGGGGCTATTCTGTAATGTTAGGTTATTGGGAAAACCCTGAAGGCACTGCTACTGCTATAGATTCAAATGGATGGATGCACACAGGAGATAGTGCTGTTATGGATGATGAGGGATATGTAAATATTGTAGGTCGTATTAAAGATATGATAGTTCGTGGAGGAGAAAATGTTTACCCAGTTGAGTTAGAAGATTACTTGATGGCTCATGAGGATATAGAAGCTGTCCAAGTTACAGGAGTGCCTGATCCTAAATATGGTGAAGAAATAATTGCATGGGTTAGCTTAAAAGAAGGTAAAGATGTATCTGAAGAAGATATTAAAGAATTTTGTAAAGATAAGATTGCTCATTATAAAGTGCCAAGATATATTCGATTTGGAGATGATTTTCCAATGACTGTAACTGGAAAAGTTCAGAAATATAAAATGCGAGAAATTAGCATCAAGGAACTTGGTTTAGAAGAGCAAGAGACTGCTTAGCAAGAAAATCAGTTTTCTTAATTATTGTATTCTTTATAATTGGTAATATTTGCTATATAATATTACCAATTATTAATCCTTTAATAAATTTTTATATATGAAACAAAAAAATATAGCGCAAACAATAAAAAGCAATATAAATATAAAGTCTGAAGAGTATCAGAAAAATAAAAATGATATGCTTGAGAAGCTTAATGAAATTGAAGATTTGCTAGACTTTGCCGAACTAGGTGGTGGGATGCATCACCATGAAAGACTTGCTTCAAGAGGCAAAATGTCTATAAGAAGTAGGATTGCAAATTTTATTGATCCTGATTCGCCTTTTCTGGAAATAAGTTCTTTAGCTGCATATGGCTCAGTTTATCCAGTTGGTGGCGGAGCTGTTGCAGGAGTCGGTATTGTTGCAGGGACAGAATGTGTAATTTTTGGTAACGACCCTACTGTGCTTGCTGGAGCGATGCATACTTATTCTGCTAAAAAATGGACTCGTGCAATGGAGATAGCTAGAGTAAATAAAATACCATATGTTCAATTTGTAGAATCATCTGGTGGAGACCTCAGAATGGGCGGAGGCAAAGGTAAAGATGCAGCAAGAGGCTCAATCTTAGGGGCAGGACATTTTGCTGAATCAGGAAGAACTTTCTATGATGTTACTGAATTATCTAAATTAAGGATACCAACAATATCTCTAGTATTTGGTTCATCTACTGCCGGTGGAGCATATCAACCAGGCATGTCGGATTACAATATATTTATAAAAAAACAATCTAAAGTATTTCTTGGCGGTCCGCCTCTAGTAAAAATGGCAACAGGTGAAGAGTCTGATGATGAAACTTTGGGTGGCGGTAAGATGCATGCAGAAGTTTCTGGTTTAGCAGATTATTTAGCTGAGGATGAAATGGATGCTCTAAGAATAGGAAGAGAGGTAGTCTCTCATTTAAATTGGAGAAAAGAAGGCAAAAAGCCAAAGCTAGCTCCAGATAATCCAGTTCTTGATCAGGAAGATTTATTAGGTTTAGTTGATTCTGATCTAAAAAAACCATTTGATGTTAGAGAGGTAATTGGGAGGATTACAGATGGGTCTAGATTTGAAGAATTTAAACCTTTGTTTGGCCCAACAATGGTATGTGGATTTGCCTCTATCCATGGCTACACAGTAGGAATAATAGGTAATAATGGTCCTATTTTTCCTGATACTGCATCTAAAGGGGCCCATTTTGTTCAACTGTGCAATCAAATAGATATTCCAATTATTTTTTTACAAAACATTACAGGTTTTGTGGTTGGTAAAGATTATGAAAGAGACGGGCAAATTAAAAAAGGTGCTCAATTTCTAAATTCTGTATCTAATTCTACAGTCCCCCACCTAACGATTATCTTAGGAGCAAGTTATGGTGCTGGGACATATGCAATGTCTGGAAGAGCATTTGATAATAAATTTACCTTCTTGTGGCCTACAGCCAAAATTGCAGTGATGGGGCCAAAACAAATTGCTGGTGTTATGTCAATTGTAAGAAGAGCAAGAGCTGCTAGAAAAGGAGAAAAATTTGATGAGAAGGAGGATGCTCAAATGGTAGCTTTTGCAGAGAAATGGCAAGAGGAAGGATCGCTTGCTTTAAATGCAACTGGTGCAATAAGCGATGATGGCATTATTGATCCTAGAGATACTAGAACAGTATTAGGAATTTGTTTATCACTTGTAAATGGAAGAAATATTGAGGGTGCGCCTGGCTATGGGGTCTATAGACTATGACATATCATAAATTACTTATTGCAAATAGAGGCGAAATTGCCTGTAGGATTATTAAAACTGCTCATGAAATGGGAATTTCATGTGTTGCAGTGTACACAGATGCTGATTCAGAATCACCTTTTGTGAAATTAGCAGATGAAGCAATCAAATTAACTGATACTTATTTGAATGGAAAGGAAATAATTGAAGCAGCTATTAAAACTAAAGCTCAAGCAATCCATCCTGGATATGGATTTTTATCAGAAAATGCAAAATTCTCTAGAGATGTTATTAAGGCCGGTTTGATTTGGGTTGGTCCTAGCTCAAAAGTTATTACATCAATGGGTGATAAATTAAAAGCAAAAGATATTGCTGATAAGGCTGGTGTCCCTACTCTGCCAATGACGACAGATCCTTTAAAAGCAAATACTGTTGGCTATCCACTTCTTATTAAAGCAGCAGCTGGCGGTGGTGGAAAAGGCATGCGAATAGTTGAGTCAAAAAAGGACCTAAAAGATTCTATAAAAGGTGCTCAAAGAGAAGCTAAGGTAGGCTTTGGGGATGATAGAATATTTATAGAAAGATATGTTGCATCTTCTAGGCATATTGAAATACAAATTCTAGGTGATTCCCATGGGAATATAGTCCACCTAGGTGAAAGAGAATGCTCCATACAAAGAAGACATCAAAAAATTATTGAAGAATCTCCCTCACCAAGAGTAGATTCAAAGATGCGAGCAGCAATGGGAGATGCTGCAATTAAATTAGCTAAAAAACTCAAGTATGAATCAGCTGGGACTGTAGAGTTCTTAGTAGATGATAAGACAGGCGAATTCTGGTTTTTAGAAGTCAATACTAGATTACAAGTAGAACATCCTGTTACTGAAGAAGTTACAGGAAAAGATTTAGTATATGAACAATTGAGAATTTCTAGAGGTGAACATTTAGGATATGATCAAGAAGATATTTCATGGAATGGATCTTCAATCGAAGCTCGACTTTATGCAGAAGATCCTTCTAATGACTTCTTGCCAGCCACTGGAACACTTATAGCTTATGAAGTTGATAAAAATATTGATGCTAGGTGGGATACTGGAGTAAAACAGGGTTCAGTAATAGGAACGGATTTTGATCCTATGCTTGCCAAAGTTATTGCTAAAGGAAGAAATAGGACTGATGCAGCCAATAAATTAGCTTTGGCCCTTCAATCACTGCATATTGGGGGAGTGACAACAAACAGAGATTTCCTCGTTGAGTGCTTAAGGTCTAAAGACTTCCATAAGGGCAATACTACTTCTGATTTTATAAGCATTGCCAAACCAAAAAGATCAATTGAATTAAAAGGGACTGAGTTAGAGCAAGCAGGTATTGCCGCAGCTCTATGGATCCAAGGAGAAAATAGAAAAAATACTCCTATATTAAATGGAATTCAATCAGGATGGACAAACTCTAGATTGCCCAAACAAAAGATTAATTTCCAATATAATTCAGAAGAAGTATCTATATTATATAAGTCGAATAGAGATGGTTCATTTGAAATAAACAAAGGAATTAATGCAAAAATCATTGAGTGGAATAACTCTGGAATAGATATAGAGATAGAGAATAAAAGGTTTTTCTCTAAAATTACCAGGAAAGATAAAAATCTTATAGTTCATGGTCCATGGGGAGACATCTTATTCAAAATAATGCCTAGATTTAAGTCTGTTAGCCAAGAGGTTCAAGACGGTGGTCTAATTGCGCCAATGCCAGGAAAGGTCATTGACCTTAAGGTTAAGGTAGGTAGTAAGATTAAAAAAGGAGACACTCTAGTCATCTTAGAAGCTATGAAAATGGAGCATACAGTAAAGGCTATCGAAGATGGCGTTATAGATGAACTATTTATTTCTAATCATGACCAAGTTGAAAATGGAGCTCTTTTAATGGTTATTAAGGCTAAATAATGCAAAGCCTTAAATATATTAATAACTTAGATACTAAAAAAGTAAAATCTTTTACAAAAAGGCATTACGAAATAATAGATAGCCTAGAAAGGATGCTAGAGAAAGGCGTCCCTGATTTAACAATGTCTCAAATAGCATCAAATTTGAAAATATCTTTAAGAACTCTATATGAAATTGCTCCAAGCAAAGATGAACTAATAATAATGATAATGGACAGTATTTTAAGAAAACTTGGTAGACAAGCCCTAGATTCAATTTCTAATATTAAATCCCCATTAAAAAAGTTAGAAAAATATCTTTTTATGGTTAATCAGGCTGTGGGCCCAAAATTTAATACATTTTTTAGAGATATTGAGAAGATTTCTGGCTTAGAACAAGTAGCAGACTATCATGCAAATTTTATTACTAATATTACTGAAGAACTTTTAAATCAAGCGATTAAAATCAAAGAAATCAAAGAAATAGATACTAAAGCATTTTCTATATTACTTGGCGGGATTGGAAGAGAATTTATTAAAGAAAAAAATAAACTTACTTATTCATCGCCTGAAGAATCAGCAAATTCAATAACCAGAATAATTCTAAATGGCATTAAAGTAAAAAATTAGTATGAGCAAGGATATTATTAAAATAGCAAATTGCAGTGGTTACTATGGTGATAAGTTATCAGCTGCTAAGGAATTAGTTGATGGTGGCCCTATTGATGTTTTAACAGGTGACTATCTTGCTGAATTGACAATGACGATTCTTTATAACCAAAAACTTCAAAGAGGGGAAGATAAAGGATACGTTGGAACTTTTCTTAAACAAATAAAAGAAGTAGCAAAAAGCTGTAAAGAAAAAAATATTAAAATAATAAGTAACGCTGGTGGTTTAAACCCCAAATCAATGGCAAATGAAATTAAAAAAATATTAAATGAGCAATCTATTGATATGAATGTAGCATATATTGATGGAGATGATTTGTTGCCTAGAATGAAGGAGCTTTCTGACGAAGGAGAAACTTTTCAAAATATTGATAAGAAAATTTCATTAGATGATTCTGGATATACCACTCTCACCGCAAATGCATACTTAGGAGCGTGGGGAATTAAAGAAGCATTAGACAATGGAGCAGATATTGTAGTCTGTCCAAGAGTAACAGATGCAGCGGTTGTTATCGGTCCCGCTGCATGGAAGTTCAATTGGAAAAGGAATGACTATGATGCATTAGCAGGAGCATTGGCTGCTGGTCATATTATCGAGTGTGGATGTCAGGCTACTGGAGGCAATTATGCATTCTTTAAAGAAGTTCCCAGTTTTGATAATGTTGGTTATCCAATAGCTGAAATTCTAGAAGATGGAAGTTTTTATGTTACAAAACACCCTGGAACAGGCGGCCTTGTTTCAAAAGGTACTGTTACAGCTCAGTTGTTATATGAAATCGGGTCTCCAGCTTATATAAATCCAGATGTGATAGCTCATTTTGATACCCTTAAGATTGAAGATATAGAGAAAGATAAGGTTTATATTTCAGGTTGTAGGGGCAGTTCCCCCCCTAAAGATCATAAAGTATGCATTAATCTTGCAGGTGGGTTTCGCAATGGAATGGAAGTAATCTTAACTGGTCTTGATATAGAAGAAAAAGCAAAAGTATTTACTGATGCTCTTTTTAATTCAGTTGGTGGTAAAGAGCAATTTGATGAAGTATCAATTCAATTGCACAGAACCGATAAAGAAAATCCTTCCAGCAATGAAGAATCTATGGCATCTCTTGTAATTTCAGTAAAATCTATAAATGCTGAATTAGTAGGAAGATTGTTTAGTGCAAAAATTATTGAATTAGCTTTAGCAAATATTCCAGGTTTTTTTGCACAGGGCGGTGTTAAATCAAGTGGCCCTGTAATTGTTTATTGGCCTGCCTTAGTTGATAGTAAGCATATTAAAGAAAGAGTTCATATCGGTGATCAAGAAATAGAAATTATTCCAACGAGCCAGATGGATTTTGAAGAAATATACTATCAAAAGGAACCTATTGAAATTGAAGAAGTAGAAATAAAAGATGAGCAAAGTATTTTCTTTGGGGACATCTATGGAACTAGATCAGGTGATAAAGGTGGGTGTGCAAATCTTGGAGTCTGGGCAAAAAATTCAAAATCTTTTGCATTCTTAGTTAAATACTTATCTATTGATAAATTAAAGGAGCTTTTACCTGATTTAAAAGATTTTGATATTGATAGATATGAATTAGCGAATATAAATTCACTTAATTTCTATATCCATGACATTTTGCAAGATGGAGTCTCATCTAACAATAGAAAAGATGGACAGGCGAAATCATTGGGTGAGTATTTAAGAGCAAAGAAAATTCAAGTACCTAAAATTATATTAGAGGAATAAATAATTATGGAAAAACTATCTTTAGAAGGTTTAGATTTTCAGGCTACTAAATTAGATATAGCAAATCATATTATGACTATAACCCTTAATAGACCTGAAAAGAAAAATGCATTAAATAATGTCATGATGAATGAATTAAATTATTCACTTGCATATGCAAAACAAGAACGTTCGATTAGAGTCGTCGTAATTGCTGCTGAAGGAGATGTTTTTTGCGCAGGGGCTGACTTAACAAGAGCAGAATCAGAGTCAAATATTCCAAAAATAGAGGGTGCGGATGATATTAGCCTATCATTGAGGCATTTATATAAACCAGTAATATGTAAAATTCAAGGCTCTGTTCTTGCTGGAGCCCTTTTGATAATTACAAATGCTACACATGCAATAGCTGTAAAAGATGCAAAATTTTCAGCCCCCGAAATCCATAGAGGTCTTTGGCCATTTATGGTGATGGCTGGTCTATTTAGGGTAATGCCAAAAAGAGCTGGACTTGATTTTATTATGAGGGGGCAACCAATAGATTCTGAAAAAGCTGAGAATTGGGGCTTAATTAATAAATCAGTTGATGAAAAAGATTTAGACAAAAATGTAAAAACTTTAGCGGAAGAGTTAGCTAATTTAGCTCCTGAAACTATGCAATTTGGTCTAGAAGCATATGAAAAACAAGATAGTAAAAGTTTTGATGAGGCGTTACCATATTTACAAAAACAGATTGCAAAATGTTTTGAAGGTAAAGATGCTAAAGAAGGTATTGCAGCATTTCTAGAAAAAAGAAAACCTAAGTGGGACTAATCTAGAAAAATTTAACTAGTGTTTTTAAAAATTAGAAATTATAGTATAAGTTGAGATATATCTCAGTTTATTTAAACTAACTAAGGATAAATTATGAACTTAAATTATGGGCCTGAGTATGAAGATTTTACAAAGGAAGTTCAAAAATTTTGTAAAGAATATTCTGGCGTAATTATTACTAATAAAAAGGGTGGAGCGCTAACTTCTTTGAGCTCAATTGCTAACTCGGATAAATCTGATGGAGTAAAGGTATCAAGATCTGAATGG
>TARA_B100001113_G_scaffold302330_1_pt1 | contig 13086 bp, 14 predicted proteins | sample TARA_B100001113 | Tara Oceans TARA_B100001113 (sample SAMEA2622402) | marine metagenome | biome: marine biome (ENVO:00000447); feature: deep chlorophyll maximum layer (ENVO:xxxxxxxx); material: "saline water (ENVO:00002010), including plankton (ENVO:xxxxxxxx)" | depth 50 m | reverse complement strand
TCATTTACTAAATCTAACTTGTTATTTTCAAACTCAGAAATTTGATCACTATATTTTGTTATTAAAGCACGAACTTCTTTCAACTGTTTATCTTTTTGATTTTGTATGTCAAGAAACTTAGTTAGCATATTTTCTAATTCGGATAATTTGATATCAGGCGTTTCGGTTTTAGTTTCAAATATTTTAACATTACCAGACATTTGCTCGAGCTCTTTATTGTTAAGTTTTATATTATTTTGTAAATTTTCAACTTGGACTTTTTGGGTTTCAATATTTAGTTCAACTAAATGTAAATCTTCATTCTTCTTAACTAAAGATTCATTTATATGGTCGAGGTTATTCTTTAAAGTTTCTATTTTTTTACTACTATCTGCAGTTTGCTTGTCAAGCTCCATTTCCTTATTACTATAATTAAGCAGCTCTATTTTACTACTTTCAATATTTTCAGTAGCTGTATTAAGATCTTCATTCTGTGAGATAATCTTATTATCAATATCATCTTTTATTTTTTTATTTTTTTTTGCAATTTCAAGCTCATTTGCTTGAACTGAATCTATAATTTTCTTTATATCAAAAAGTAAATTTTTTATTTTATTAGAGCTATCAATTATTTTTTGGTTATTTGAACCATCTAAGAGTTTATTATATTGATTTATTTCAAATTGATAATCTTTGATTTTTTCTTCAAGCTCGAAAGATTCAATCTTTTCGAGTTCAGTTAAAATATCTTTTGAGGTATTTGTGTTCTCTATGATTTCCTTTTTTAATGATTCTACCTGAATTTCTAAATTATTAATTTTTTCATTTACCCCAAGTTTTTTTTGCTGAGTCTCATATAGTTTTTTTGAATTATTTTCATGATTTTCGTACTCGTCTGACAAATCTGATTCGATTGAAACTTTTTCCTTTTCAAGATTTATGACTGATATTTTGATTTCATCCTGATCATTTTGAAGTGACTCTATCTGTTCTTTGATTAATGACATTTCGTCACTATCTGCTTTAAGCCTATCTCTAAGTTTTTCTATTGATTCAATTACGCTTTCGTACTGTTGCTTATTTCTTTCGGCGCCCTTTTTTTCGTATTCTATAGCATTTTCTGTTCGACCTACTTCGCTGAGTGCGTCATAGTAATCTTTTTGGATTTCATTCATTTCATCAGAAGTTTTTTGATAATCGTCTTTTATCTCATTAATTTCTTTGTCTATACTTGAAATTTTTGCTTGTTTTTTTTCAATTTTTGTTTTTTTTACCTCTATTTTTCTATTTTTATTCTCTATAGTCTCTTGAAAGTCTCTAATGCTTATTGCAAGAATTTCGGATTTTATTGAATTTTTTTCTTCCTCTAGTTTTTTAAATTTATCAGCTTGAATAGCTTGCCTTTCTAAAGTTTTTAATTGTTTTAAAACTTCATTTATTACATCACCTAGTCTATCTAAATTTTCTTTTGTGTGCTTAATTTTGTTTTCAGTTTCTCTCTTTCTTTCTCTATATTTTGATATACCTGCAACTTCTTCAAGATAAACTCTAAACTCTTCTGGTTTTGATTCAATTAACTTTGATGCTGTTCCTTGATTTATAATTGCATAGCTTTTTGGGCCTAACCCGGTACCCATGAAGATATCTAATATATCTCTTCTTCTGCAGTGGCTATTATTTAAAAAATACTTTGAATTTCCATCTCTTGTTACTTCGCGTTTTACAGATATTTCATCATATTGAGCATATTGTCCACCTATTCTATTTTCAGTATTTGAAAAAAGAAGTTCAACATTTGCATAATCGTGTGGTTTTCTTGAGTCTGTACCATTAAAAATTACATCATCAATATTATCGCCACGAATATGTTTTGATGTTTCCCCTAAAACCCACTTCACAGCATCAATTATATTTGATTTTCCACAGCCATTTGGGCCAACAATAGCCGTCCTCTTTTCTGATAATGAAATTTCTGTTTTATCAACGAAAGACTTAAAGCCTGAAATTTTTATATTTGTTAATCTCAATATCTTTCCTTTTAGCAATAATAATGATTTGTTTTGTTGTAAATCTTAAATATAATGAACTTTATGAGTAATGATATATTAGAAACATTCGAAAATCCAAACATGTCACGTGATTATACTATAAACTTTGAAATTCCAGAGTTCACAAGCTTGTGCCCAAAAACTGGGCAGCCCGATTTCGCTAATATTCTTATAGAGTATATCCCCAATAAGCTTTGTGTTGAGCTTAAATCGCTTAAATTATACTTTGTGTCTTTCAGGGATAAGCCTGGTTTTCATGAAGATTTAACTAATCAAATTTTGAATGACCTTGTGAAATTGTTAGACCCAACATATATGAACATTAACGCCGAGTGGAATGTTAGAGGGGGCATATATACCTCGGTAAATGTAACTCACGAGAAAAATATTAAGTAATAAATTTAACGCTCTTTGGTTTTTAGATCAAAAATTATGGTTATACCAGGTAAGTCAATTTTTTTTCTTATAAAGTTCGATAGGTATCGTAAATAATCTTTCGAAAGTTTATCAACATAATTACCATGTAGAATCAGCCTTAAGGGGTTGTTGCCGCCCTGATGAATGTATTTAATCTTGATTCTTTTCCCCCCGTGTGAGGGTGGCTGATGTTCAAATATAGCTTTTTGAATAATATCATTTAGAACTGATGTACTAATTGATTTTTGGCTTTGCAAGTATATCTTCACTGCTGCATTAAGTAATTTTTTTACACCAATTCCTGTTTTAGATGATATTTTTATTATCGGAATATGATTAATGAACTTAAATTTTTTGTCTATGCTAGCGTCAAGAAGTTGGTGCTTATATTCGTCAATATCATCAATCTTATTCAACCCAATTACAGCAGGCTTTCCAATTTCCACAACTCTACCAATTAAAGATAGGTCTTGATCAGTAATACCATCTAGAGAATCGATTAGAATAATTACAACATCTGAAGCCTCAACCGTTTTTAAAGTTTTAATAACACCAATAATTTCTAAAAAATTATTTTTTGTTTTACTTTTCTTTCTAACACCTGGTGTGTCAACAATATTAAAATCATGTCCATATTTCTTTACAGGTATTTTAATACAATCTCTAGTCGTTCCTGGTTTATTTTGAGTTACCTGTTTATTATTTCCGAATAAAAAATTTGCCAATGTAGATTTACCAACATTTGGTTTTCCTAAAATTGCAATATTTGTATTTTCGAGATCACCTTTAATTTCTTTTTTTAAAGAGGAAATATTTGATGCTATCTTTTCCATAGTATCTTCAATGCCCTCTCCTGTTTTAGCTGATATAAGGCAAAAATCTTCAAACCCTAATTCCGAAAATTCTGAAATAACAAAATCCTTTTGGGTTCTATCTATTTTATTTATTATAAAGAAAATCTTTTTTTCTAATTTTCGTATTTTTTTTGCAATTTCAATATCCGTGCTAACTAAGCCCTCTTCTGCGTCTACGATAAACATTATAATGTCCGAATCAACTATTGATTCAAAAGTATTTGCTTCAGTAAGTTCACTTAAATCATCATCTCTAAAAAATAATCCAGCTGTGTCAACTAAATGAAAGATCTTTTCGTTTGAATAACAAATGCCGTTTTGACAATCTCTTGTGTAACCAGGAGTATCTGCCACTATTGCATTATTTGTTTTGGTGAATTTGTTAAAAATTGTGGACTTACCAACATTCGGCCTGCCAACTAAGGTAACTATATTACTCATAAAATTTTATATATTCTTATTCACTTATCGTCTCTTCGGACATGCTAATAACATATTTCTTAAGAGAGAATTCTTTATCTAATAAGTATAATGCATCGTAATCAGCAAAGTAAGATTGAATGGGATTTTTTGTTTTGAATCTCCCAACTATATTACCACTTTGGGCTTCTAGAATATGAACATAATTTTCAATATCTGCAATTAGGATAAGATCATTGAAGTAAATTGGCGCACTAATCAACCTTTTATATAATTTGTCTTGTTTCCATAAAGGCTTTCCAGAAAATTTATCAATGCTCCACAAAACACCATTATTATCGTTATAAAATACGTTTTCAGAATCGCCGTCAAGCCCATATAGAGATGATGCGTCCCTTGACCATAATACTTGCCCTGAAAATGTATCAACAGCAATCAGACTACCTTGATAAGATATAGCAAAAAGTGTTCCATCATCGATTAGCATTTTGCCGTCAATATCATTAAGCCTGTCAATAATTGTATCTGTTTTTATTGAAGGGATTTGAATTTGCCAATTAATATCTCCATTAAGATGGTTATAAGATATAATTTTGCCGTCCTCAAAGCCAACAAGTACCATATCGTTGTAAATTATTGGCGAACTTGATCCTCTCACGGAAAGAGGCGCAGGTATTTGAGAATTAACCCACATAAATTTACCAGTTTTAATATCTATGGCAGTAATTTTACTATCATTTGTTTTCACAAATATCATATTATTAAGTATTTTGGATAAGGACATTACTTCACTAGACATAACTCGCTGCCACAAAACGGAATTATTTTCTCTATCAATTGCGGTTACAGTATCTTGCTTTGAGCCAAAATAAATTAATTTCGAATCAACGATTATTTCTGAAAAAAAATCTAACTCAATCTCTATGGATTTTTCTAATTTGCCACTTTCGGTTGACAGAATATGAATAATTTTTTCATTTGTTGGTATAAAAATTTGATTTTCGTGTTTATAAATATTAAGAAAAGAATAAGCCTCATCTATTTCGCCAGAAAATTTATTTTCCCAAACTAAATCAATGTTTGCTCTCGAATCGAAACTTGGAAGATCTGAGTAAGGATTCGTTTCTTCCTCAAAATACTTTGAAATAAAATCCGGAATAAAGCCAGGCAAAAAACCCTCTTTTGATGAACATGAGCTAGTGATTAGAAATAATAAAATGATTATCTTTTTCATGGAATTTTAATCTTTTACAGAATTTCTTTTCATCAATAAATTTTCATTATCTATTGCCGAAGCTTCAAGAGCTTCATTATAATGCAAGAGGGATTTATTCTTATCTCCTTTAAAATTATATATATCCCCTTTTATTTCAGAGAGAACATGCTGAAAAGATTTTTTTGTTTTTACCTTATCAAGAAACAATAATGCTTCATCGTAATCTTTATTTTCTATGTGAATTAAGGAAATTTTTATGTAAGCCAAACTCACATATGCTTCATTATTGTTACTTTTTATAATGTCTTCCAAATATTTCTTTGATAGGTCGTAATTTTTATTTTCAAATTCTTTTTTAGATAAAATAAATTTTACTAAGGTTTCGTATACTGAACCTTCGTGGTTCTCAAATATTTCCTGAGCAAGTTCGTGAGTTTCTTCCGATGTATTAGCTAAATTGATTAATTCATAATAAAGATCTGAAGCGCTAATATTTTTTTGTTCGGCCCTATATTGTTGAAAGTTTAATAGCAAAGGTACTGCGACCCCAATAATTGCTCCTAGAACTATATATTTTATGTACTTTGTTGCAAATGCAGCGACTCTGCTACTAATATCTAATTTATTTTGATCCATAATTATCCCTATAAAACAAATTTATTTTTTATAAAATCTCCCAAGTCATTTAAAGCTATATTATCCTGAACACTTGAACTCATATTTTTTATTTGAATAGATTCCCCAGCTGACTCATTCTCGCCAATTATAATACAATAATTTGCTTCTAATTTATTCGCTTTTTTTAGCTGCGCCTTTAAATTACTACAGCTATAGTCTATTGAAATTGAATAACTATCTGAATATTTTCTAATTTCATTAGAAACCTTTTGGGCATAAGTAAAATCCTGTTCCCTTAGAACAATAACGTAGAAATTAATATTTTCAGAAGAATTAATATCATAATTTAAGAAATCAACAAGCCTATCAATGCCAATTGCAAACCCCAAAGCAGGAACTTTTTTATTGAAAATATTTTCGAATAGAAAATCATATCGGCCTCCAGCACAAATGGTATTTTGCGTATTATCTGTATTATCAACGTATTCAAATACAGTTTTGTTATAGTAGTCAAGGCCTCTGACTAAATGCAAATCAATTTCAAAATTAATATTATTTTTTACAAGCCCGCTAGTAAATTTTTCAAAATGTAAAGCTGAATCTTTTGAAAGATAATTACTTATCTTAGGGGCGTCTATTAAGATATTTCTAATTCTCTCTTTTTTTGAATCTAGAATTCTCAATGGGTTTTTTTTTATTTTTTTTCTATCATCGTCTTCAAAATCTTTATCATATTTTTCTAAATATTGGACAAGACTTTTTATATATTTTTTTCTATCCTCAGAGTCTCCAATAGTATTAACTGTAAGCTTTGGATTGACTTTAAGTTTTTCCCACATATATTTTGTAAGAAGAATTACCTCAATATCGGCTTCATAGCTTTCAACGCCAGTAAATTCAGCTCCAAATTGATGAAATTGACGATACCTTCCTTTTTGTGGCCTTTCGTGACGAAAAAAAGGACCACAATACCATAATTTATTTATTGTATTACTATTTCCACTCTCGATTATTGCTCTTGCACATGATGCTGTGCCTTCAGGTCGCATTGAATATGAGTTTCCTTTTGAATCAATAAAGGTATACATTTCCTTATCAACTATATCTGTGCCATCACCGATTGACTTTATAAATAATTCTGAATCTTCCAGAAGTGGAGTTCTTATTTCTTTATAACCAAATTGTGTTGCTGCAGATATTAAAATATTCTCAATACTCCTGTAAGTTTTACAGTCGCTTGGTAAAATATCTTTCATGCCACGTACAGATTGGATTTTTTTCATTGTTTCTTTATTTTCTAATCTTTACTTTGCCAACATTATTTTCAGGATTAACATACTGTGCATCTACTTTAATATTATTATACTTTATATTAACAACTGTTGCGTTACCTAATAATATCTCAAAAGGCGCATCAATATTTAACTTTAATTTTGTCCCATTTTTTACCAACTCAAAAAAAACAATATTTCCATAAGAATCAATTATTTCTGTCCACGAGTCACCGTTATAATCAATAGATAGAATATTATTTATATTCTCTGTATTATTCACATTATTAGAATTTATATCTTTATCTATAGAGTTAGATTCGTCAGCTTTTAGAATCTTAATTTCGTCGATTAACTCATCATTTCTTTTTGAAATTAAATTGTTTTTTGTATTAGTTTCATTATTATTTAATTCATTTTTTAAATTAATTTCTTTTTCTTGAATAACAATTTTTTTTTCAAATAAATTAGATTTTTGTATAGCTAATTGTTCAGGATTACTTTTTTGAAAAATAAAAAATATAAAAATAAAAACAAGGATGCTTATACCAATTACAATTGGTTGCATCGGTATCTTGTTATCACTTTTTATTTTTTTCTTATTTTGATTCCTCTTTTTTAGTATTTTTTTTTCTTCTTTTATATCCGGCAGATCAATTTTTACGCCGAGAAAATTTGCATAATTTTTTAAATATCCTTTTAAAAAAACGTAATTGTTAAATTTTTCGAATTTTCCTTTTTCAATATCGTCAATTATTTTTTGATCCAGTCTTAGTTCAAGAGCAACTTCTTTGGTTGTAAACTTTAATCTTTCCCTATTTTTTTTTAATGTTTTGCTAGCAATTTTTAGTGAATCAAGATTTTCCATTTTAAATTATCTTGTTCTCTCGCAAATTTCAGATTCATTAAAAAAATAACTAATTTCCTCAATTGCAGTTTCTGGAGCGTCAGAACCATGTACAGCATTTTCATCAATACTATTTGCAAAGTCTTTTCTTATGGTTCCTGTATTTGCTTGATCTGGGTTTGTAGCTCCCATAATGTCTCTATTTTTACTAATTGCATTTTCCCCCTCTAAAACCTGAACAATAACAGGGCCAGAGGTCATAAAATTAACTAAATTTTCAAAAAAAGGTTTGTCCTTATGTACTATGTAAAAGCCTTCTGCTTTTTCTTTTGACAAATGAATCATTTTTGATGCCACTATTTTAAGACCGTTTTCCTCAAATCTTTGTAGAATTTTTCCAATGACGTTTCTTCCGACAGCGTCAGGCTTTATGATTGATAATGTTCTTTCTGTTGGCATTTTATTCTCCTTATAGTGTTATTTTTCTTCAATCCAATTCATTTGTATTGATTCAAGGATTTTTTCATTTGACCTTTGTGGATCATCATCAAAATCTTCTAATTTTGTTATCCATTCATGTAAATCCGTAAATCTGACATATTGTGGATCAACTTCCGGATATCTCTCCAAAAGTTCAATTGCAATATCAAGACTATCTTCCCATTTTAAACTCATAATTATTTTCTAATGATTTTCTGAAACCATATTAATAGTATATTTCGGTATTTCAATAACTAAATCTTCATCACCTGTAAGTGTTTGACAACTTAAACGAGATTCTGGCTCTAAACCCCAAGCTTTATCAAGCATATCATCTTCGTTTTCCGATGATTCTTCAAGAGAATCAAAACCCTTTCTAACATAAACATGACAAGTTGTGCATGCACATGATTTCTCACAAGCGTGCTCTATTGCAATATTATTTTTCAAAGCAATATCGCATATGCTAATTCCCTCTTCAACTTCTATTTCAAGCCCCTCCGGGCAGAGATCTTTATGGGGTAGAAAAGTAATTTTTGGCACTTATTTAAACTCCTCAATGTCAGTTCCTTTCATTATCTTCTGAATATTAGAATTCATCCTTCTAGAAACATAGATTTCAGAAACTTTTTCTAAATTTTTAACAGCACTTATGATTAAGTCCTTTTCACTTTGCTGTATTTTCAATTTTAATTCATCTCTTGCTTTGCAAATCTCGTCGAATTCTTGAGAATCTAAAAGTTCTTTCCCATCTATTTTGAGTGCAGAATCAATAGAAAGTATTACTCTTTCTGCTTCAACAATAGACTCTCTCAATTGTCTCTTATTTATATCCTCTTTCGCATTTTCAAAAGAAGCTTTAAGCATCTCCTCTATCTGAGAATCACTCAATCCATATGATGGTTTAACTTCAACTGAAGTTGTTTTGCCAGTTGTGGTTTCTGTTGCTGAGACATTTAAAATACCGTCAGCATCAATTTGAAATTCCAATTTGACTCTTGCAGACCCAGCTAACATTGGAGGAATGTCTTTGACAACAAACTTTGCTAAAGATCTACAATCACTCACGATATCTCGCTCACCTTGAACTACATGAATGCTCATAGAGGTTTGCCCGTCTTTAAATGTTGTATATTCTTTTGAGCTACTTATTGGTATTGTGCTGTTTCTTGGGATAATTATTTCAACAATTTCTCCCATGGTTTCGATGCCAAGTGAAAGAGGAATAACGTCAAGTAGCAAAAGATCTTTATCAAAATCGCCAGCCAAAATACTTGCCTGTATACTTGCTCCAATTGCAACAACATTATCCGGGTTTATGTTAGATAAAGTTTGCTTGTTAAAAAAAGTTTCCACTGATTCTTTTACAAAAGGTACTCTTGTTGAACCGCCTACCAAAATTATTTCATCTACATCTTCTATTGATAATTTTGAATCAGATAAAACCTTTTTGCTAATTTTTAAAGTATTTTGAACAAGATGCTCTATAATTTGATTAAAGTCTTCGCGCTTAATTATAAATTTCTTATCTTTTAATCCAAATCTTTTTAAATCTATTTCGAATTCATCATTATCAGAAAGATGATATTTAATCTCTTTTGAGTAAAGATACAGTTTGTTTCTTACCTCGACATCAATGTTTAAATTAAATTTTTCAATAATATATTTGACAATTAGATTATCGAAATCATCGCCGCCAAGAGAGCTATTACCACCAGTTGCTAAAACTTTAAATACACCATCATTCAAATCTAATACTGAAACGTCAAAGGTTCCTCCGCCGAGGTCATAAACTAAAACTTTCGATACTTTTTTACTTTGCAAGCCATAAGCTATTGCGGCCGCAGTTGGCTCATTTAAAAGCCTCAGCACTTTAAGGCCTGAGAGATTTGCAGCATCTTTTGTTGCTTGTCTCTGAGCATCGTCAAAGTATGCAGGAACGGTGATAACACAACCCGTAATTTCTCCATTCAATTTTTCTTCGGAAAAATTTTTTAAATGTTTTAGAATCTCAGAAGATATTTCTATTGGGGTTAAAATTTTATCAAAAACTTCAAGCTTAATAATGTTTTCATTAGGTATGAATTTACATGGCAAATAGGTTTTGTTTTCTTGTAGATCTTTAACATTTTTACCTATCAATCTTTTAATTGATCGGAAAGTTATCAAATCATCATGATTTGATTCATTACAAACAATTACAGTTCCATCCTCTTTATATTGAACTACTGAGGGAAACAACTCTTCATTATTCTTATCCGTCAAAACTGTCGGTGAGCCATTTTGAATCACTGCCACAAGGGAATTGGTGGTGCCTAAATCAATGCCAATGAAGAATTTTTTCTCATGTGGAGCTTGTGTTTTTCCTGGTTCAGATATTTGTAATAAAGCCATTTCTTAATTATCCTTCAATAATTCATTTTCAATAGATAAATAAAATTTCATTTCCTTAACTTTTTGAGACGCTTCTTCAAAAAGGTTCTCATTGAAATTTTTTTTAAAATCTTCTAAACATTCGTTCTTATGCTCGTTTATTTTTTTTTTAAAATTTTCTTTCAGATTAGAATTCTGACTTTCTTCTATCTCCTCAAGCTCCTCTCTCAATTCCATTTGGTGCATTAAAAAATCAGGGTCAGAAATTGTTGTATTTTGGTCGTCGATCTCATAACCATTAATTTTTAATAAGTACATACTTTTTAAATAATCGTTGTTTAACGTTTCATAAGCTTCATTTATGTAAGATATAATTTGTAATGAAATCCTTTTTTCCTGATCGCTAGCATTAACAAATTTATCTGGGTGGAAATTTTTCTGAAAATTAAGATATTTCTTTTCTAAAGTTTCTTGATTGACATCAAAAGAACTGTCTAACTCAAAAAGTTGGAAGTAGTTTTGGTTAAAATCAATTGCCATGTGATGTTCCTAATAAAAAAATCTATATTTATTTCTTTATCTTAAACGCTAAAACTTTCGCCACATCCACATCTTGCTTTTTCGTTAGGGTTTATAAACTTAAAACCCTCATTTAACCCTTCTTTACCAAAATCAATTTCTGTGCCATCTATGTACAGAAGACATTTTGGATCTACGATAATTTTGATACCTTTTTCTTCAAACACTGTGTCTTCCTTTTCTATAGTGTCAGCAAATTCGATTACGTACGACATTCCAGAACAGCCTGTTGTTTTTATACCAATTCTCAGTCCTATTCCATGGCCTCTATTGTCGAGAAATTTTTTTGCTCTATCAGCTGCATTTTCTGTAATCGTTATTGCCATTTAATTAAGCTATCTCTTCTTTCTTTACATTTTTTTCGTAATAGTCATTAACTGCTGCTTTAATAGCGTCCTCTGCAAGAACAGAACAATGAATTTTCACAGGCGGCAGTGCAAGTTCTTCAGCAATCTCACTATTTTTTATCTCTTGAGCTTGTTCCACTGTTTTGCCTCTTACCCACTCTGTAAGTAAACTCGATGATGCAATAGCAGACCCGCATCCATAAGTTTTGAATTTTGCGTCCTCAATTACTCCCTCATCATTGACCTTAATTTGAAGTTTCATGACATCTCCGCAAGCAGGAGCACCAACCATACCAGTTCCTACAGATTTATCATCTTTATCCAAAGTTCCAACATTCCTTGGGTTTTCATAATGATCTAAAACTTTCTTACCATACGCCATTTTATTTTCTCCTATCTAAAAATTCTTAATGTGCCGCCCATTCTATCTTACTCATATCAATACCATCTTTATACATTTCCCATAAAGGTGATAAAGCTCTTAATTTTTCAACAGCTTTTGAAACTGTCTTGATTGTAGTGTCGATCTCGTCTTCGGTAGTGAATCTTCCAATAGACATCCTGAGTGAACTATGAGCAAGTTCGTCTGATCTACCAATTGCTCTTAGAACGAAACTCGGTTCCAAAGATGCAGAAGTACAAGCGGATCCACTTGACACCGCAATGTCTTTAGTTGCCATAATCAGAGATTCTCCTTCCACATAATTAAAACTAATATTCATAATACCTGGGTATCTATTTTCAAAATCACCATTTAGATAAACTTCCTCAATATCTTTCAAGCCATTCCACAATCTATTTCTCAATTGAGAAACCTTTTCATAATCACTTTCCATTTCTTCTTTAGCAATTCTGAAAGCTTCCCCCATTCCAACTATTTGATGAGTTGGCAATGTACCTGAACGTAACCCTCTCTCGTGACCTCCACCATGTATCTGAGCTTCAAGTCTCACTCTAGGTTTTCTTCTGACATACAAAGCACCAATTCCTTTTGGGCCATAAATTTTATGCGCTGAAAAACTCATTAAGTCGACTTTCATTTTTTCTAAGTCGATCTTCACTTTACCTGCGCTCTGAGCAGCATCAACATGAAATATAATTTTTTTACTTCTTGCTAGTTCTCCTATTGCTTCAATATCTTGAATAACTCCTATTTCATTATTTACGTGCATAATAGAAATTAATACTGTGTCATCTCTAATTTCTGACTCTAGTTTTTCAATATCAATAAGTCCATTTGCCATTGGCTCCATGTATGTTACTTCAAATCCTTCTCTCTCCAATTGTCTGCATGCGTCTAAAACTGCCTTATGCTCAGTTTTAATAGTAATTACATGTTTGCCTTTTTTCTTATAAAAATGCGCAGCTCCTTTAATTGCTAAATTATCAGACTCAGTTGCTCCACTAGTCCAAACAATCTCCCTTGGATCGGCATTAATGAGATCGGCAACATGCTGTCTGCTTTGAGAAACTGCTTCATCTGCATCCCAACCAAAGCTGTGTGATCGAGATGCTGGGTTTCCGTACATTCCGTCGGTTGTCATATACTCAAGCATCTTCTTTGCTACCCTATCGTCTATAGGGGTAGTCGATGCATAATCTAAATAAATTGGTGTTTCCTTTTTGTTCATTTAATA